>Ga0207996_1000895_pt1 | contig 23641 bp, 18 predicted proteins | sample AntAceMetag02UKG_FD_184773 | JGI IMG/M metagenome (GOLD analysis project Ga0207996, IMG submission 184773) | Saline lake microbial communities from Ace Lake, Antarctica - Antarctic Ace Lake Metagenome 02UKG (SPAdes) (version 2) | ecosystem: Environmental > Aquatic > Non-marine Saline and...
CTTCGTGATGCTGCAGATCCAAATTCACCTGCTGCTCCCACAGGTTTAACTGTAACTCCAGAGGCAAGTGGTATTTTCCAAGCTGAAATCGCCTGGACTTGTCCAACAACAACAATTGGCGGAACTGCTCTTACTGACCTTGATGAAATGAGAGTTTACAGAGATGGAACACTTATTTTCACAGATAGTTCTCCGACTATAGGTGCCACAGGTTTTCACATAGATTCCAGCATGCTCACTTCCGGAACTTATACCTACGGTGTTGTTGGTTTCAATGATGCTGGTGAAGGAATCACTGTAGAAAATACTATCTGGGTCGGGGAAGATGCTCCCGGTGCAGTTGATAACCTGGTTTTGGCGCAAACCTCTCCAGATGTTTTATCAGGAACACTTACCTGGGATAATCCCATAATTGGATTGCATGGCGGTGTCTGCAACAATGCTATTAGTGGTTATCACATCGAAAGAAATGATGGCGTTTTATTGGAAGTAGCTGGTTTAGCAACATCTTTTATAGATGATACAATTCCTTTAATGGGGACATATTGCTACACCGTTGTTCCATATAATTTAATTGGTGAAGGTGGCAGTGCTACTTCCAATTTAGTTATTATTGGCACAGCGGGTCTTTTGATCTTAGAAGATTTCAGTGACGGTGTTCCTCCTGCCGGCTGGTATGCTGATGGAATGGGCTTAACAAGCTGGGGAGCCTCTACAGGAAACCATGCAGGCGGTACAGGTATTGAGATGGTTTTCAACTGGGAACCCCCATTTGATGGTATATCAAGAATGTGCACAATGGCAATGGATACATCAAACATGACAGAAATAGCTGTAGAATTCAAGCACTGTGTAGATGACTATTCCGGTGGATACATACTGGGTGTAGCTACCAGCAGCGATGGTATAAATTGGAATGATGCCTGGACTGTTTTTCCAGTTGGAGCTATAGGGTCCGAAACTATTAATGTTGATATTACCACAGCAGATGTTGGCTCAGCTACATTCCAAATGTGCTTCTATATGAATGGCGATACTTTCAGTATTAACTACTGGTATATTGATGATGTGATGCTGACAAGCACTGGAATGCCAAATCTTGATCCACCTGCAAACCTGGCAGTTGCTGAAAATGGTCTTTTCACCTGGGATGCACCAGGTGGTGGCGACACTATGGCTTCACTTTCGCCAGCTACTGGCGAAAAAGTATTTGCTGATGTAATCGATCACAATGTAAATTCCAGCCGGGATCTGGAAAGCTACAACGTCTTTTTGGGTAGCAGCCTGCAAGGTAATACAACCGAGACAGAATGGTTATTTGAAAATCTGGTTTACAATCAAACATATACTGCTGGAGTACAAGCAGTTTATGATGATGGTGAATCTGATATTGTAACCATTGAATTCACATATATGGTAACTAATGCCGATAATGACATCATTGCTAAAACAGAACTTTATGGAAATTATCCAAATCCATTCAATCCTGATACAAACATTGCCTTCTCAGTGAAAGAAGCTGGGAAAGTAACTCTTGAAATTTACAACTCACGCGGTCAACTTGTGAAAACCCTCATAAATGGTGTAATTGAATCTGGAGATCAGATTGTTACATGGAATGGTACTAATGATTCAAGTAAAAATGTAGCAAGTGGAGTTTACTTCTACAAAATGAAAACCGAAAATTTCACTTCTACAAAGAAAATGATTCTAATGAAATAAGTAAAATAAAATAGGAGAAAAAACATGAAAAGCAAAAGTTTATTATTGATGTTAATGTTGTTAGCAATCTCTTTCTCAGCTTATGCTGAGGAATGGGAGATTTATGATCTCACAAATTCAGGAATTCCGGCAGATGATGTATTTGCCGTATTAGTAACTCCTGATAATACCAAGTGGATAGGAACATTCAGTGGTGGTTTAGCTAGTTATGATGATGAAAGCTGGCAGTATTATTATGATGATTATGCAACCATAAGGTGTATTGCCAGAGAGGATAATGGTAATATCTGGATCGGAACAGGTAGTGGGGCTGCAGTCTTTGATGGAGATAGCTGGACAGAATATTTGTATGGAATGACTCCAATTCCATATCCAGTAATTACAGAAATTACCATTGATGGAAATAATGTTAAATGGATGGGAACCAGTTTTGGTGGAATGGCCAGTTTTGATGGTTCTGACTGGAATATTTTTGATCCGGGTAACAGTGGGTTACCTGATTACACTATTTATACAATAAATATCGATCAAGATGATGTAAAATGGATTGGAACCCAGTGGGGTGGTCTAACCAGCTATAATGGTTCTGAATGGGTTTCTTACAATACAGGAAATTCAGAGATTCCAGTTGATACTGTCTATGATATCGAGTTTGATAATGAGAACAATATCTGGATGGCTACTTATGGTGGTGGTGTTGCCTGTTTCGACGGTACTATCTGGTCTGTGTACAATGTCGATAATTCCGATCTTCCCAGTAATTTTACTCAGGAAATCCTGATCGATGATCAAGGCAATATCTGGGTTGGAACTGAAGAAGGACTGGCAAAATTTGATGGTGATACCTGGTATTCCTACAATAGTACAAATTCCGGACTTCCCGCAGATAATGTATTGAGTCTTGAGTTAGATGCTGAATCTAGACTCTGGATCGGTACATATGAGGGTGGATTATGTTGTTATCAGGAAAACAATTTCGGTTCTGTAGCAGGAACGGTTACAGATGATGAGACAGGAGAGCCTATTGAAGGTGCTGTCTTCTCAAATGGATATTTTAGTTTGGCTGAAACTGCTGCTGATGGCTCTTACAGCTTTGAAAAAATTCCCGGGATTTATGAAGTGACATTAACAAAGAATGGCTATAATGCTCTAACAATCACTGATGTGGAAATCTTATCTGATGAAATGACCACTTTAGATATAACTTTGTTAGCCGAAACTATGGATATACCTTCAGCTCCCACAGGTGTAACTGCAACTCCAGCAGCAAGTGGTATTTTCCAGGCTGAAATTGCCTGGACCTGTCCAACAACAACAATTGGTGGAACTACTCTTACAGATCTTGATGAAATGAGAGTTTACAGAGATGGAACACTTATTTTCACCGATACTTCTCCAACAATAGGTGCCCCGGGTTCTCACATAGATTTCAGCATGCTGACTGCCGGAACTTATACCTACGGTGTTGTCGGTTTCAATGATGCAGGTGAAGGAATCACTGTAGAAAATACTATTTGGGTTGGTGAAGATGCTCCCGGTGCAGTTGATAACCTGGTTTTGGCTCAAACATCTCCAGATGTTTTATCCGGAACACTTACCTGGGATAATCCCACAACTGGATTGCATGGCGGTGCCTGCAACAATGCTATTAGTGGTTATCACATCGAAAGAAATGATGGCGTTTTATTGGAAGTAACTGGTTCAGCTACATCTTATACTGATGATACAATTCCTGTAATGGGAACATATTGCTACACAGTTGTTCCTTATAATTTAATTGGTGATGGCGGCAGTGCTACTTCCAATTTAGCTCTTATTAGTGAGCCAGGCGTTTTGATCTTAGAAGATTTCAGCAGTAGTGTACCACCAGCCGACTGGTATACTGATGGATTGGGCTTAGAAAACTGGGGATCCTCTACAGATAACTATGCTGGTGGTACTGGTATGGAGATGATGTTCAGCTGGGACCCCCCATTTTATGGTACATCAAGAATGTGCACAATGGCAATGGATACATCAAACCTGGAAGCATTAGCTTTAGAATTCAATCACAGTGTAGATGACTATTCCGGAGGATACACACTGGGTGTAGCTACCAGCAGCGATGGTATAACCTGGAATGAGGCCTGGTCGATTGTTCCTTCTGGCATAGTTGGACCTGAAACAGTTAACGTAAATATTACCACAGCAGATGTTGGATCAGCTACATTCCAAATGTGCTTCTATCTGAGTGGTGATTCTTACGGTATTAACTACTGGTATATTGATGACGTGATGCTTACAGACGAAGGAATACCAGCTCTTGATCCTCCTGCCAACCTTGCAGTTGATGAAGATGGACTTTTCACCTGGGATGCACCTGAAGGAAACCGGACGATTGCAAACCGGGAACTGGAAAGCTACAACGTTTACCTTGATGAGGTAATGGTTGGTAACACGGTCGATACAGAATGGTTGTTCTCTGATCTTACAGACGATCAGGCTTACACAGCCGGTTTAGAAGCAATTTATGATAACGGAGTATCAGAGCTTGTAACACTAGATTTCACACATAATCCAACGACAGTTCTTGATCCACCAACAAACCTGGCAGTTGATGAAGATACAGGACTCTTCACGTGGGATGCACCAGAAAGTGGCGATGATATTGAAGAATTGATCTACGATAATGGCGCAAGTAACGGTCAATACAGCTATGTTGGCTATAGCATGGGAACTCAAATGAGTCCTGCTGAACCCTGCCAGATCCTGGAACTGAAAATTCACACTTCTTCAGGTTCTGTATTCAATGCTGAAGTATGGGGCTGGGATGCCGGGGCTCCTACAGAAGATTTATTACACACTGAATCAGCCAATGCTATATGGGGTGATTGGGTAATAGTAGATGTATCTGATGAGAATCTGATGGTAGATTCTGATTTTGTTGTGGCATTTGGGTCGATCGATGAAGCTACTTATATGAGCTGCAATACCAATTTGAACAATGGTAGATCATGGGATCATTATGATGCTGGAGGTTGGACTACCTGGCCTGAAGCTTATCTCATTCGCGCAGTTGTTCAGTATGGCAATGGAAGGGTTGCAGAACTTTCTCCTACTCCTGTAAAAAGAGTGGCTGCACATGCTGCAACTCCTGGAGAAAAAGTATTTGCTGATGAAATCAATCACAATGTAAATTCCAGCCGTGACCTGGAAAGCTACAACGTTTACCTTAATAATGAATATATCACACAAACCACTGATTTTTTCTATCAATTCACAGATCTGGAAATTAACAGCAGCTATCTTGCCGGAGTTTCCGCGCAATACACAACCGGAGAATCGGAAATAGTGACAGTTGAATTCGTTTATGCAGGTAATCATACTTATGGAGATATTGATGATAACAGTCTTGTGGAAGCTTATGATGCTTCGCTGACTCTTCAATATGTTGTAGGAATGGATCCTGCTCCTGCTGCCCCATTACCCTGGGAAGAATGGCGCATTACAGTAGCAGACGTGGATGGCAACAGCAGCGTGGAAGCGTTTGATGCTGCACTTATTCTGCAATACATAGTAGGTATGATCAATGATTTTCCTGTGGAAGGCCTAAGTAGATTTAATCCTGTTACTGCCGAGGTTCTGATCGAAGTAATTGATGATTGCCTTTACTTCACTGCTCAGGATAACCTGCTTTCCTTTGAACTGGAAATTAACAGCCATAAGGAGTTCCTGCAGACCCCTGAATTACTGATACATGACGCTATGTCTGCTTTTAATGTTGCTGAATATAAATTTGCCTTTGCCTCTGCTCAATATATAAGAGGTACTTTCCTGAAAATACCACTGCAAAGAAATCTGGATAATGAGCTTCCACAGAATATCAGTTTAACGCTCAAGATCAATTATGATAGTCAGACCAGGATCATCGATCTCACCTGTCTGGCTGGAGACACAGGTCAGTTACCGGAAGTTTCTGCTTTATTCAGCAATATGCCTAATCCCTTTAATCCCGAAACAAATATCAGATTCAGTATAAAAGCCGGAGAAACAGGGATTTTGAGCATATATAATGCCAAAGGGCAGTTAATGCAGAAAAAGAAGTTTCCTGAAGGCAGTCACGATTATTTCTGGAATGCAAACAACCGAGCTTCCGGAGTATATCTTTATCGATTGCAGACATCAAGCTATACTCAAACCCGCAAAATGCTGCTCCTCAAATAGGATAAACAATATCCAGCTCGAGAGTAATCTCGGGCTGGTTTATTTTAAAAGATGACAAACAACCTGAGGTTTCAGATTAGAACACAAAACTGGTCGATTGTGAAGAATAACTTGCTGCTGTTCTCAAGCTGAAAATCCTAACCTGCTGGCGGGACTCTTTGTCTTCATGTCCATCTGCCCACCACACAACGATCACGGGACTGAATTTGTCCAAACTGGTTAATCCTGATTTGTACTTATTCTTCCGTTTCAGTAAAATCTCATTTTCACTTCTAACAACGGTACCAATAGAACTGATTTTCATTTCTATCATCAAAACCTCCTTAATTTGAAGTCAATTAAAAAGGTCAGGAAATGTCTGTTTGTCCCCAACTTGTACATGTAGCTGATTCTAACACTTCCGGCAGTTTTTCGACTAGTATATCTCCTATCAAAGCATCGTGCATACCGAATGGTGTAATTGATTCTAACTGAATTTCCGAAGTGATCCGGTAAATGTTATCATAATTTTTGTTGAATCTATCAAAGCTTAATTCATCACGTACCCACATCAGAATTAAGATTTAACAAGCCAGTCCAATAGCTAATCCAAAAACATTGATCAGAAAAAATAACGGTTGCTTCTTTATACTTCGAATTGCTATTTTGATGTAATTCTTAACCAAGATCCCTCCAGATTCTTATATGTGCCGCTAATGTTTTGCATGTGCGGCGGAATCATCCCGATTTATCGGGACGTCGTAAATGAACAGATCAAATCGACGACACGCTTGTTAGCCGAATCATTTTTTCAATTTTTCGCTTTGAGCTTTAAAAAAGCAATGAGACTATCACTACTATCCATTATATAGTCAAGTGGAACTTTTAACATTGGATTTAGTTTAGAGCCAATGAAAGCTGCTCTTGAATCTGTTTGAAGACCGATTAACATTTTTTTGCTCTTTGTTAAGAATTTTTGACAATACGCAATACCAAGTTCAACACAAGCTCCTTCATCAGGAATTCTACCATCAAGAATGAAAAGAAAAATATCACATTCTAATATCATATCTCTATCCAGTTTGAACATCCTTTTTCGTTTTTCATCCTTTCTTGTTTTATCCAATGATTCTCTTTCTTTCTCAATTCCATCTCTTTGCGGTAAAAAAACTTCAAATCCAATTTCTTCTAGTTTAATTGTTAAAGATTCATTGAATGATCTTTCAGCTTCATTGAAAAGAGGCCCAGCAAAGTATATCTTCATTTATTCTCCTATTAATAATGTATATTACAAACATGCCACAACTGTTGTCTCCCAGGCAGTATTCGGTGATTGCCCGCTGGCATTATCAGAGCCATCAATCGAATTGACATTATAGACAATTCCTTCTAAAGGCACAAATGAACCCGCCAAAAAAAAATACCCAAAAATCTGTCACGATTTTGAACATTTTTAACCTTCTTCTATTAATTCATGGTAGTTTCAGCATGAATACGCATGATGCTTAAGGCTAGCTGCTGACATGCCCTTCTTTTCGGGTAAGTAGTAGTTTTTTATAAGCAATAAATACATCAAATATCATACGATTGATAGATTTGAGAAAACTTATCGTCATCATTTCTTCTAATCAACCTAAGATAATTAGATTTAATATTTCGTGAAATTTTTTCAATAAAAGTTTTATTTTTGAATAAATTTTTATAATCAAAAAAGCCCTCATTTTGCTCAGAATATTCTTCAAAATCAATATTTATATCAGGCGTGATTAATTCCCACATTTTAATTATGGAATTTTTTAAAATTTCCAATTTGTCTGTAACATACTCTAATGGATTTTCTAATATTTGCACTCCTATATCATCATTTCTTAGTATATTAGCTAAAGAATGTGTGAAGAAAAATATTGATAAACCATATTTTCTTAGCTGTACTAAATCAATGAATTCAATTTGCTCTTTAACAATATTATAAATTAAAAATGCAAGATAGATTTTATCAGCAGAAATTTTTCTAGAGAAAATATTTGTATATTCTTCACCAAACAATTTTGCTTTTAAATGTGTATCATATGGCTTTTCTAAATATACTGTAGTAATCAGCTGAGCAGCTAGATCTTTATCAATAATAACTTCATAACCCGTTAAATCTTCTCCTCTTTTTCTATTGTATAAAATTTTATTGTTGAATATTTCATTAAATTCTCGTTGAAGAGATTTTTGAACTGAATCATTTGATCTCAAATCTCTTATACTAATTGAATTTTGATTGTTGGCAAAATAAGTAATTTTTTCAACTAAATGTGAAGCTAGATTGAGTTTTATAATTTTTACTAAGACAAATAGACTATTACTCAGTGAATTCTCATTTTCATAGAACATCAGCATTGATTGACAACCATTTATTACTGCATAATTTGCTATTTCAATTTTACTGTGTGGAAGATCTTCTTCTAAATGACTACAAACTATTGTTATTCCATTATGGTATAGAAAAAAATTGTTATGTTCTGTTGTCTCACTAATCGTCTTTTTGATAGCTTTGTTTACTCTTGTTTTGCCAACCCCATATCTAACATTTTTATAGAATAAAGTTCTATCTTGGATCCCTTGTAATTTTAGAAGTTCTTTAGCTTTAATTGAGTAAACTTTTGCCTTAGTTCCATTAGGAAGAGCATATTCAATCTTTGTTTTGTTTGATAAATATATATCAACCTTTGGAGCAACAATTTCATCATCAGCAAAATAAGTGTATTTATTGTAAAGATCTTCTCCGTCATATGACTCCATATTTGCGGTTACATCTAAGTATTCTTTGGCATGAATGTTGAAAATCTTATTAGTAACAAAAACAGGGACTTTGCTAAATTCTGTTTTTTCATGGAGATTCAATCTTGAAACAAGCGATTTCAAATCTCTATATGCAGTGCTTGTCATTAATCTATTAATTGATTCTTCATTTTCAAACCATTGTGAAGCTCCCATAAAATTTCTTAAATCATTGTCTCCTTGTGCTTGTAAATCGTTAGGAGAATATTTTGATTGAAAAAAATAAATGGTCTCTTCTTCATTATCGACAAATATTCCATCTATTCCTTTATCATTTATTTGATCACATACGCAATCAATTGCATCTTGAGTTTCAATTCTAAAATAATTAACAAGATACCAAATTAAAAAAGCAGAGCTTTGTCCAATGCTAGAATTAGCAAATTCTTCAACTTCATGTCTCATTCTCTGACAAAAATCTGTAAAATCCATAAACACTCCTATTTTCTTTGTATTACCAATAATGTTTGTGTCCACGACAAATGTCAATATCTCTTTTAGATTGACACTCATTAATATTCTTATCATAATCAAACAGCAATGCGATTCGTACTTCTTTATCTTTATGTATTTGTTTTATTATGATTTTATTCATTAGCACTCCTAAATTCAATACTGACTAAAAATTATACAATGCTTTTAGAGTGTCAATATAATTTTTGCATTGTATTTGTATATTACTCAACATATTCTTGTTAGTGCACTTAATCAAAAAGATGGCGAAAGCCGATTTGGAGCTTTTTTCTGTATGCATTTGGGTAGGTAGCTCAGTAGTAGGTTTTAATCTCATTTGCGGAGTGATGGTGGAATTTAATACTTTTTTAAACAGTATTAAAACTATTTGACCATGTAATGCTTGCTTGTGGGCTAGGGGTTGAAGACCTCATACATAGCCTTTTTCGTAGAAGCATCTTTTTTCATCACGAAATTTACACCTATCAGGTTTACTTTAGATGTTGATGATATTGTCATCTAAATTTAAGACTAAGAGAAAAGATTATACTAACTATTTTTTATTGCCATTAACAAATCTTTCTTAAGGTGATATACTTCACTTGTTAGAGATTTATAATTTTCAGAAATATGATTTTGGCTATTTACAGCAAGAAATTGCAGTTTTGCAGAAATTTGTTTTAGTATTATACAAATACCGTCTTCGGACTTAAATTTGTTAACACTAATCCATCTTTCAATTGATTTCCTTGATAGACCACATAATCCTTCTTTATGTATGATCATTTTATTAACCATATCTAGAATTTTTCGTTGAGAATCCATTCTTTCATTAAACTCATCCATTTATACCTCCAGTAATAAGCTTTCCATCCAAGTTTTTATTAACCTCAACTCTTTAAATGACGCATGGGCTTCTTGAATTAATATATTTTTTCCATAACCTCTTACACTCAGAATTCTGGATCTTTCCAAAAGATTAAATGTTTTCATAGAAATATTCAATGACTTTTCGCGCATTTTAATAGCAGAATGTCTTGAAAAATTAAAATCATTATGTTTACCTAGTGAATAGCAAGTAGCGAAATTTCGGATCGAAAGAAAGATTGTTGACAATTCAAATACAACACTGAAGCTATCTTTATTTATAGCATCAAATGCTGCGCAGAATAAATCATAAAATTTATAGCTGTCTTTTTTGCAATTCTTATATTCATTTGGCTGTTTCAATCCTTTTAAGTAATCTCTATTGTCAGAAGAATAAATCAACCGTGATTCGGTTGCCAGATGCCAAGCAAAAGGATTTCCCTCATTCCATAACTCATTGATTTTTTTATAAGAGTAAATTGAGAAAGTTTCAATGTCAAAATTATTCGATTTCTTATCCTCAATTGCCAGTAAGTCAACATCAGAGTCAATTTCAATTTCACCTCGGCAAATTGAGCCAAAAGCATAAATATGCACCAATTATCTCCTATTGAACTTTTTAATAATCATTGATAAAAAGAATCCTATTGTCAGTAATCTAATGATTACAATTAATGAAAGATATAGGCTATTATAATATGAAGGAGATGAAACTCCCAAGAATATCCCTGGCATAGCCAAAAATGAAATCCAATAACTATTTATTTGATCACGTTTTCCGTACTTTAGAACATCAATTATTGTCATTATCAATATAACGAAAAATACCGAACGAAGCAACTTACCTATCCTTTCACCATTACCCCAGATAAAGTCCATAATTTTAAATTTAATCCACTCAAATTGCTTTTTTGTCTTATTAAATCCTTTATACTTATTACGATAATAAGATTCATTGGAGTGCCATGCTTTATACAAATGTGCTTCTGTCGCACGTAATTCCACCTGAATCGCTTTATTGACCCCATCAGTATCCCCAATCTGTAGAAAGTTAGTTCTCAGAGTTCGTGCAAATTTAAGCTTAATATTTTCCCAACTCGGGCAGTTGGTGTTAAGAATATCGTGACTAATAATAGTATTACTAAATGCTGAATATTCAAACTTACAACCAATGAATTTAGCTCCATAAAAATTTACAGTAATAAATTTGCACCCAGTAAAATCACAAGATTCAAAAGTGCAATTTCTAAAATAACTGTCATTAAATTCAGTATATTTGAAATCAACTTCATGGAATTTGATCTTATCTGCAATTAATCTAATATACACGATATTAGTTAGTTCAATTTCTTTTTGATTTTCCGTTATTTTCTTATCAATTTCTACGATCTTTCCACTACTTTCATATTCCATTCTACCTCCCAACTCCTCGTTTTCCTCGAAAAACAACTACTCTAAAATATTGACGCATAGCCTTCAAAAACAATTTTAATTTCCCTTGATTCAAAGTACAATCCAATTGGTATTATTTCTATCATTTCTGTCAAATAATTTCACTGTGATTTAGAAATTATATCCTATGCCGATAAATCTGCTGATCATATCAGAATTCTGGTCATTACCTGTTGGCATTATCAGAGCCATCAATCGAATTGACATAATAGACAATTCCTTCTAAAGGCACAAATGAACCTGCCAAAAAAAACAATTACCCAAAACCCTGTCACAATTTTTAACATCTATAACCTTCTTCTATTATTTCATGGTAGTTACAGCATGAATTCTCATGCTGCTAATGGTCGCGCTATGCCACGTACCATTGCGGCGATTATTTTTCAAACTCGCCAGCTTGCTGAATCGGTACGATTCAGCGCAAACTAAACAACTAACTGGTAAGTGGATAGCTATGTTATACCCAATAACTTTAATTATCTACGATTCTATATATTACAGTATGCCATTGCATTTTTTCTCCGACATTATTTTAAGTGCTGTCCAAACAAAGCGATACTATTTAACCAACCTTTCTTTTCTCCAAATTTTACTTGATACCATAATTTATTGTTAACTTTCTTACTACCTGTGATGATAATAGTATCGCCTTTGTAAGCATATATAATATCTTTCACGTTTGAGACTTCATAACTGGGCATAATTGGTGTTTTTTTACTCAATGTGTATTCAGAATCAATTATTAAGCTACTTGGATCAATAAAATCCATTACTTTACTTGAACTTGCAAAAATATTCCAGACTTTCATTTTATTCTCAGTCTCGCTACCCTGACGTATATATATTTCTTTTGGATTATAATCTGCCAAAGGTTTTCCATCAATGATACTTTTAAACCTGAATTTTTGAAGTTCATTATAATTAACTAACTTATAGTGCTCAATAAATTTACTCTTTTTATAAGAGGAAGTAACAATAATAATCCCGTCCTTCAATTCCCAATGTTTTTGTTCTTGCGAATTTTCTTTATTCTCAACAACCATAGTACCATCAGAAAAAAAAGTATGACGCATATAGCGCTTGGAAACAGTATTTTTGTGAGAGGGATTTTTCACAACATTTCTCCACTGTCCAATAATATCATCTTTAGTATAAGTAGCTGACAATGTCGTCATTGCAAAAGATAATGCGATAATGGTGATAAATAAACGATTAATTTTAAGCATCTTGACCTCCTGAAATTTTCTTTTTTTATTCTATTGGATATAATGGATGAGCACTGCCAAGTTCTTCATGATCTTCTTTCAATCAGAACTTGGAGTGCTGTGTTATGTGCCGTCTTTTCATTTCTAAATCCAACTTATATCTTCTGAATCATTCTCAGAATCATAAGCAATCGTTCCTATAAACAGCAATAATGATATTGCTTTAAAACTATTAATTTCGTTTGAATATTTTAAATCTCTGCCGTGTAAAATCATATTTCTATTTAATACTTTTGGAAAATTTGTGGATTCTTCAAAATTTGAAGAAATATTTTTATTTTCTCTTAAGGGTTCAAGAAGAGCTAACCGTAAATCATCTATTGAACCAATTTTTGACTCAACCCATTTTTTTGCAGTCTCTTCTTTATATCTTTTATTATTAGAAAAGAGATTTTTTTGGGTCAAATCATAGAATATACCTTCAATTTGAGATAAAAAAACTGGAATTGATAATTCATAATCTCCATTTTTATGAGCTTTGAATGCTTTTTTAAGAATTAAGAATCTATTTTTAAACTTTATTTCAAAATATTTTATAATCCGATTTAATTTTTTTTTGTAAAAATCCATCATATAAGTATCCAATACTGCTGTATTATTTATAATTTGGGATATATATATTTCTGACAAAGTTTTTTGTGCTAATCCATAATCAATATACCATCCTTCATCTGACAAAATTACGCTGAATAATTTATACTTTTCGATTAATCGCTTAGAAAAATCAAGTGTTTTATTTTTTTCAATTGCAATCATTTTATTTATTAAATCTTTTTTTTGTATACTCATTATTCTATCCTTGAATGTTATTGTATGCTACAACATTTAAACATAAAGAAAAGGCAAGCGCAGAAGCAAATATTAGGTGAATTAATCTATGCATCACTTTTGCTTCACTTAAATTTTTCGAATGATATTGGTATTCGTTTTTCTTTGTTACCAGAATTAAGTAAATTACTTGAGATAGGTGTACGAAAAATAATCTCATAATATCCTTGTTTGTTTAGTTCATCAATACTGTAAATATTATCCTTTTCAGTGAAGTAAATAGTATCAACTTTGTTATTCTTTATATCACCAATAAAAACTCTAACTGAATCTGCGGGAAATCCAGTATAGCTTACAATATCATCATTAGAATAACCCATCTTTTTTAGTTGTTTACAATAAGTGATTTTTTGTTCTTTTGTATAAGCTGAAGTATAAAGTTGAGTGTACTGCATAGCATTTTGCATAGCTTTTTTTAGTATGTCATTTATCTCTGATGTAATTATTAAATCAAAAGGATTATTTCTATCCATTGCAGGAAGCTGTTTTAATGTTGGTACTCTGATACCATCTCTTAAAAGGATTATGTCCTCTTCGTAAGCATAAGTATTCCAATTGCTTGTATATTGCGGCATAACATCAATTTTGACAGCGTTCATCTTGGATAAATACTCAGTTTTTGAATCATCCATTTTAACATACTCTCTCGCACAATTTTTGCTATACTCTGAAATTAGTCTTAAAGGAGTGTAAATTTTGCAATAAACCGTCATCATGCCGAATGCAGTTTTTGTTAAATAGGCATATTCTAGTGCATCACTATCTTTATCTTGCTTACCAAAATTTAATGCATTATTGATATTTTCTTGTGAAGGTTCTTTTATTATACCTCCAAAGTAATTTTGATAATTTACAGGAATTTTTTTTATATAACCTTGCTCACGTAAACTCCAACCTGAATATGAACAGCTGACTACAATAATTAACGTAATTAAAATAATAAATAATTTTTTCATCGTTCCTCCATTTTAATGTTATTTGAATCTAATTTCACATATTTTAACAGCTCATAATGTATGTATCCCCGAACTTTTTTCGTGTTTTGAGATTTCTATTCATTACAATAATTCCATTTCCAATTTCAAACTCCCATTTTTCTGGAAAAATAACTTATCTAAAATAATGACGCATATCCTTCAAAAACAATTTCAATTTCCTTTGATTCGAGGTACAATCCAAATGATATATTACTATTATTCCTGTCAAATAATTTCACTGTTTTAGTACGCATCCCCCCGTTTTTCATTTTATCCCTCATCTCAATGTTTGATAGACAGACGGGTGGGGGTGAGAATAATTGAATCCACCCAGGCGGACAAGAATGTAATCAGCCACAGGCTGACAAGAATTGAAAATTAAATGTAATGTAAGACTTTGAACCGCTAAAACCGCGAAATTACACGAAAAAATGTAATGTGAGGTTTGCAATTCGTGAGACGTTTTTTACCAGAGGGCACTGAGAAGAATTTATTGTTTTTTAGTCTATCAGTCCAGAAGTCTAACAGTCAAGTAGTCTATCAGTCTTGCAGTTTTTCCCAAATTCCCTGAAATTCTACAGCATCCCCCCGTTTTACATTTTATCCCTGATCTCATGTTTGATAGACAGACTGGTGGGGTGAGAATAATGTAAAATGTAAAATGTAAAATGTAAAATGTAAAATTTAAAATTAAATGTAATGTAAAACTTTGAACCGCTAAAACCGCGAAATTACACGAAAAAATGTAATGTGAGAGAAGGATTTATTATTTATATAATTAGAGTATAGTTTTCTTTATTTTTCAGGTCCATTCCTTAACACTGATTTTATAGCTGTTAAGTCCTGCTTTTTTTCTAAACCCATCGAATTCGATGGGATTAAAATCTGGATTATTAAGTTTTTCCATAATAAAAGAGCCCCTTTTGCTAACTTACTTTTAACCTTCTGGCAATATAGGGGCAAGAAGTAAGCAAGGCAAGGATGAACGGCATAACACATATATGTCATGCCGTTCAGCCTTGCACTACCTATAGCTTGCCCTTTTATTGCCCTTGGGCTGCCAGTAGGCTTCTTTAAGGCATACAGTGGGGATTTTGAGGCAATCCAGATAATTTTCCGGAGCTATTTTGCCTGTGCGGCAGAGACATGCAATTTTCTTAAAAAAAGGAAGGTTATTCCTGCCTAAACACGATCAGATATCTTAATGGGAGTAGAGAGACAATCATTTTTAAGGGACTGATTGTTTATAAATTATTCTGGAGAGTTGAGGATAAAATTCAGATGAAAAGCGGGGGGATGTCAGCTGATTAAATCAGGTGAAAAGCTTTTGTGGCTCTTCACCAAAATTAGTGGGTAGATTTCAAAATTATCTCAAAGACTATATTTGTTAATTTCTCTTTCGCATAGTAAATGCCCTGCTATTTATCAAATCCACCTACACTCGTTTGCTTCCTGTCTTTTCGATTTATCTTATTATATATTTTAGACCATTTGTTACATTATACGCATTTTATCCCATTTTATATGCTTTTTATCATAAATATATGAAATGTGATTATTTAACCACTTTCTCTGTCCAATTTATTCTCCCTGTACCCTCCCAGTGGGTTCCCTGTGGGTTACAAATATATCAATTTTCATCTTTACCATATAAAATATCATTATTATTTTCACATATTACGGTACCGTTTCTACTGAATAAAAGCTTTTTCAGCAGTTTCTCATTTTTTTTTGATTGTGCTTTGTTATTACACCTGTTTGGCAGTTAGGGAGATGTAAATAAGTGGAGATATTTCTGAAATTATGAGGAATTAAGTGTTACAATGTCATTGGTGATCTGAGATGATCCTGGAGGCGGGTAATCCTGAAAACCTGGTTGTATAAAAAAAATGGTACAGAAGAGGGGACTCGAACCCCTACAAGCGTATTGCTCACTAGATCCTGAACCTAGCGCGTCTACCAATTCCGCCACTTCTGCACTACATTGAATTTTCAAATATTTTCAGGTGACTTTTGTGTCAAGTGAAAACTGAAAACCGTAAAATTAATGGCGGAGACGCAGGGATTCGAACCCTGGATACAGCTTTAAACCATATACACGATTTCCAATCGTGCTCCTTGAGCCAGCTCGGACACGTCTCCGCAAACTTGAGCCAATATTTTCAGGCAGATTTTTCTGTAAACTGATTTTTTGAGGTAAAAGTGAGATTAATTATTTATTTTCATCATTAAGAATGGCAGAAATAGCATTTTTGAGATCTTCTGTATTAGTAACCGTGTTGCTTAGGGTTTTTGATTCATCCTGACTCAGCTCTTTTTCAATAATGATCCTGAGTTTGGAAGAGGTATGAGACTTATCATCCAGTTCCAGTCTTCCATCCAAAATGGCTACAATAATAACACCTGAGAGAATGATAACCCAATTGGCATAGATCCAGAAGAAATAAATAGGTACAAATGAAACAACCCCAAAAATGATCTCCATATTTGTGAGATTATTAATATACCAGTCAAAAACATTTTTAAAGAAGATCCAGACCAGAGCAGAAGTTCCTGCTCCGATGAAGATGGAAGTGAATCTGATTTTAACTGTGGGGATGAAAAAGAAACCCATAGTGAAGATAACAAACATGATCAGAAAAGGTGAGAAATAGGTAAGAATACCCTGTAGAAAGGGGATTTTAATAAATTTCAGCAGGATCGGCACAGATGAAGATGAGAGTAAAATCAATAAAAGCAGCACTCCACCTACACACATACCAAAGAATTTGATAATATCGCCAAAGAAGTTTTTATTTTTTTTTGAAGTAGCGCCCAGGATCGTATCAAAAGTGTCATTAATGATGCGAAATAATGAATAGGAAGTGAAGATGAGCAGGAGGAAACTAAAGAGATTGAAAGATATCTTCTGGGTAGTAAGACTGGCAATATATTCACCTATCTGCTCAGCAGAATCCGGGACAAAGATGGAGATAAGAAAAGTTTCCAGAGACTTATCTGAAGCAAATGGCAATTCAGGTATCAAAAAAAATAGAAATATCAGAAAAGGAACAAATCCCAGCAAAGTTACATAAGCCAGAGAAGCTGACTGGTTGAATACTCGATCTTTGAGGAATTTCTTTTTGAAAATGATCAGAAATGCATGGAATTTGGTCATAAACATTCCTTATTATTCATATCTAAGAGCCGTAACGGGATTAAGATTCGCAGCTTTGATAGCTGGAATTATCCCGGAAAGAAATCCCACTCCAACTGATACACCAATAGCAGCAATAATCATCCCTGGATAGGCTATCAACTGGAATTCCAGATATTTACTGACAATATTAAGGACTGAAAAACCCGCACCAACACCAATAACTCCACCAATAAAGGTAACCAGGATCGTCTGCACCAGGAACTGGATAAACAGATCAAATCTTCGAGCTCCTACAGCGAGCCTGATACCAATTTCACGGGTGCGTTCCTGAATCGTAGCCAGCATGATATTAATTATCACAATCCCGGCAACCAGCAGTGAAATAATACTGATCAGGAAAAATACCATACGGAAAGTCCGGGCATTTTTCTCAATTTCCTGTGCTTCTTCCTGGGCAGATTCGATATTGAATACGTTTTCACCATGCCTGATATTCAGCAGGATATTCTCCAGTTTATGTGCCAACGCTGGTGCTTCTTCGGCTGATCTTGCCTTAAGAGCCAAAGAGCGGACATTGTCTTTACCTGAAATTTTATTGATCATAGTTGAAATAGGTATGAAACTGCGTCGATTAAGATAATCAAGTGAATTTTCATTACCGACATTAAAAGAGTTTTTCAAATAGCGGTGTTTCATGATACCAACTATCTTCAGGCGTCTGTTTTTGAAAGTTATGTATTCTCCCAGAGGGTCATTATTAGCAAAAAGCTCTTCTTTTACCTTGCTGCCAATCACTATCACATCATTGTTTTGATCAATATCAAATCCACTGATGAAGCGTCCCTGATCTGCGGTCCATTCTTCAATATACTGATAATCGGGGACAACTCCCTGAACACGATTCCAGATGAATTTATCCTGAAAATTAATTCTGCCCCAGTCGCCCATGGAAGGATTAAAATATTCAGCTTCCGGGAGCAGTTCGCGAATATGGAATAACTCCTTGAGCGTGAAATAATCGCGTTCATTGCCATCACCATCATATTCCCAATTGCGATGTACTGTAATCTTAGCTAATCCTCCGCGTTCCATCATCCAGGATAAAGTCTGCTTATTGATCCCATTGACCATTGCCAGCACAACAATAACTGACATTGTACCCAGGACAATTCCCAATACTGTGACCAGACTGCGGATCTTGCGAGACCAGAAATCTGAGAGACCTACTTGTATACTTTCTTTGAGTGAGATTGCCATAGTTATTCTACGATGAGCCCATCAATGATCTTTATGGAACGGTCAGCCCGTTCTGATACGGCACTATCATGAGTAACAATGATAATGGTGTGTCCCAGATTATTGAGCTCAGAAAAAATGGAAAGAATATCATTCCCGGAATTGGTATCGAGATTTCCAGTGGGTTCATCTGCCAGAATGATCGTGGGATTATTCACTAAAGCTCTGGCAATGGCGACCCTTTGCCTCTGTCCACCTGATAATTCCGAGGGTTTGTGTTTCATGCGGTCATCCAGCCCCACATCCGTGAGTACCTTTTCTGCAAGTGTGCGTCTGCGGGAAGCATTCATACCAGAATACATGAGGGGCAGTTCCACATTGCGTCGGATATTCAGATGAGGCAGCAGATTGAAGGTTTGAAAAACAAAACCAATCTTATTATTTCTGATAGAAGCCAGTTTGGCTTTTTTTAATTTACTTATCTCCTGGTCTTCCAGCCAGTACCTGCCGTCAGAAGCAGAATCCAGGCATCCCAGGATGTGCATCAAAGTAGATTTACCTGAGCCAGAAGGTCCCATAATGGCTACAAATTCACCTGCTTTGATGTCAGATGTTACACCACGAAGGGCTTTTACTGATACTTTACCCATATTATATTCTTTAGTTAGATTTTCAAATCTGATCACAGTTTCCATATATACTCCATATCAAGATTGTTTTTCAGGAAATTTAATATATGTCAACTAAATTTGACTGGGGAGGTGAATTATTATGAAAAATATTACTTCAAAGGGATTATCGGATGGGTGACAGGTAATGGAGATAGAGGGCAAAGATTCTGTAGAAACAGGAAAACTACAACAATACAATAGTTACAGAAGAAAGGCATAACTCTGAAATAGCCATAGGGAAGCCACAGGGAACCCACTCGGGAGGTGATATACGATGAAAGAAACACCTGAACAAGTAGTAATGAGTTTAATTGCAGTATATTGTGGAGATTTCTATTTTGTTTATTCGAATTTACGTGATTAAGTGCAGTTACGTGATTGAAAAAGTTTTGTATCAAGACGAATGTAAGAAATAATTATCAACGAAAAATGCAAAAAACACGAAAGGAAATCACCATAATTAAAAAGACAATTCTATTTTATTAGACTGGTTTTCATCTTTTACTATTTACAATTTATATTTTACATTAATTTTGTGCCTTTAGAGCTTTTCGGTGATAAATTGAGAAAATATCTTATCAACCACTAAAGTCACGAAATAGCACGAAAAGGAAACATTTTGTGATAACTGTCGCCAGAACTCTTGCCAGGAGTACCATTTAAAACTCCTGCTGAACTGAGTGGACAAGCTAAAATTTAGAGAATATTCATAATTCTACGAGCAGGAGCTCGCAGTTCCCAGGGAGTTACTTAACCACTGTCAACTTTCCTTGATCAATAAATTCTTCATCTCTGGAAATACGCAGGAAATATACTCCTGTTGCTACTTTTTCTCCATCAGAATCACAGCAGTCCCAACGTGCTTCGCAAATTTTGAGTTTTGAATTTTGAATTTTGAATGAGTTGATGCGTTGTCCTTTGATATTATATATACTCAGTTCATAATCTGCTTCATCATCGCTGGTGGGATAATTGATGACAACTGATCCTCTTCCTTGCTTTAGATGTACCGGGTTAGGATATATTATCAGATTTGAATATTCCAGTTCGTCTTCATTAACAGGATTGCTATAGGGATTATATTCATAAGCACCCAGATCAATGCCGTTGCCTCTGATGCGCAGATTGCCGGAGCGGTCATATTCAGGTAATACTACTCCCTCGGGCAGCATTAGCGTTCCCATATCAATTGCTGGTGAACCCTCATCTATTCTGAAAGGATATTCTCCTTCATGCAGAAATAACGGGTCTGCTTCGCTGATGGTGCCTGTATCCCAGTCAAGTTCATATCCTCCATAAGTAAGTAATCCGTCCGAACCGTTTTCTATTATGCAGTGATGAACACTTAATTCAGGATAAGGTTCATAACTGCCATTCATGAATATTGAATAAGAAGAATTACCATAAAATATGCTGTTCATGATCTCTGCCCGTACTCCTGATTCTATGGAAACCGGTGCACTGGCTATATATGATCCGGTCAATTGGTTATCAGCAAAAGTGCAGTTAACGATATTTAGTGTCATCCTTTCTCTTCCTACTATTGCAAATGTTTCAGGATAGGTTATGCTGCCATTATTATAATAAGTATTGTTGCTGAATTCTGTATTGATAATATTAGCATGCAAATTGTCATAATCAATGTCTTGATCACTGCTAATATTTATATGGCTTGGCTGGTTACCAGAGATTTTACAATTTTCTACCATAAATAAACAGTCTGGAGCTGGGGATGTTAAGAAATTGGCGTAATATACAGCAGTGGTTGCTGTATCTCCTTCGCTTAAATTATCAATCAATTGTACGTTTCTTAAGGTAAGATTAGTTCTGGAAACCAGTATTAACCTGCAAAAATTATTATTCCTGATTATAATATTTTCAAACAATACTGGTTCACTTGTATTTTCAGGGTTAACAATATTGAACAACATATAGCTCGGATCTATGTGTACTTCTGCAAAACCATTAATAATTTGCATATTCCTGATTTCATAAACAGGTAAAGGATTAATATCCAGAAAAAAGCCACTGCGATTATCCTGCAGATCAATAATTGTTGTTTCTTCTGATATTCCTCCTATTGATACGTAACTTTTCATTAGGATAGGGAACTGCTGATAATTGTCCTGACAATTATAAATTCCTTCGTCTAAATATATAGTCCTCTGATTATCAACATCAGCACTGATGATCTGTATAGCATGGCTGATTGTCTGCAAAGGCTCATCAAAACTTAAGCCGCTGTTACTGTTATCTCCATCCGGTGAAACGTAAATATCTGCCTCAACTCTTTCATATTTATAATGAAGTACATCAAATTCCATATCATCATAATCTTGATTATAACTGCTGTCTCCCTGATATAATTCATATCCGAAAGGTTCAGACACTGTAAATGTATCAACTATTACATCTATTGACACTCCGGTTCCTGTAGAATTTTGAATATCTAATCCATAAGAGGCAAAATTGTCATATATATTACATCTGTTTGTATCTGAAAAATTTAATGAAGTAGATAAGTTCCAGCTTGAAATCCCACCACCTCGCAATGATGCCCGGTTATTTCTTATTGTATTACCTGCCAAGCCAACCAATCCACCACCAATCTGAATACCTCCACCACAAATAGCTTGATTGTATTCAATAATACAATTAATTATATCTACTATGGCAAGGTTTGTATAAATACCACCTCCATATCTTCTTGTTCCTTCTAAAAATCCTATTCCGTTTGTTAGAGTAAATCCTCGAATAGTAGTTCCTTCTCCTTCTCCATTATAAACAGCAACACAGCATCCTGTCTGATTTCCGTCTATGATAGTTGTATGGATATATTCAGCATTACCAGTTGTAAATTCCAGGCTTGCCAGAGTGATTGTTTTACCGTTCAAGTCAGTATTTTCAAAATATCTGCCCGGATAAACAAGAACCGTATCTCCATCAGCACTGGCATTAATGCCTTCCTGAATAGAAGTATAATCTCCTGTACCCTCTATATCAACCGTGATTGTAGTTCCCTGCAATACTCCAATCAATAGTAAACCAATTAACATAATCAAGCTCTTCTTCATATTTCTTTCCTTATATTTATACCTGACGCCCATCTGGACGCCAGGCATTTTCCGTCTCACGAATTTATTTCATCAATACCGCTTTGCTGGTAATCACTTGTTCATCTATAGCCAGTCTGATGAGATATATTCCGCTGCTTACTTTTTTTCCTATCTCATTATCACCTTTCCAGATGATATTATAATTCTCTGGACGATAAGTTTCGTTAACAAGGCTTTTCACTTTTTGACCTTTGATATTAAAAATGTCCAGTATTACTTCTTGCTGTTCTTCCAGATTAAAAGAAATAGTAAGTTCAGGATTGAAAGGATTGGGGTAGCATTGCAACTCAGTAGTCACCGGTATAACGTCTCCCTGCTTATCCTTAAATGATACTTTATAGTGTATTCCCGGCATTCCAGTGATTAGACTTCCGGGTTCATATTCTCCAGTATTACTGTTTTCTACCAGATATTCTTTTTTCCGCTCTTCTCTGCTGCGTCCCTCATACCAGAAGGCAAACTCAATATCCTGACCAAGTTCTTCTTCTAAAATATGGGCACAGATCTGGCATAGAGTATCTTCCACCACCTGTGCTCCTCGACATTCATCATTTACATAGATTGCCACTTCCTGGGGAATATCTTCCTCATCAAATTCTACATAAACCGGCAGATAATCAATATCATCATTGAAAGTAAAGTGTTCCGCAACAGGCCTATATTCTGGCTCTTCACTCCTGGTGGAAATTTGCCAGTAAAAATTATTACTTTCGTTTATAGTTTTAATCACTACGCAGTCCATATAGTTTAATTTGCAGAACTGTGGTGAACCTGACCAGGGATCATGAGTAGAGGTTCTGCTGATCGCCCATTCCATGGTATAAATTGCAATCGCATCTTCCAGTACTTCCTGAGGAAATGCATCTAATACATTTTGAGGAACTTGTAGAAAGTAACCCAACAAGGT
>Ga0207996_1000896_pt1 | contig 23626 bp, 27 predicted proteins | sample AntAceMetag02UKG_FD_184773 | JGI IMG/M metagenome (GOLD analysis project Ga0207996, IMG submission 184773) | Saline lake microbial communities from Ace Lake, Antarctica - Antarctic Ace Lake Metagenome 02UKG (SPAdes) (version 2) | ecosystem: Environmental > Aquatic > Non-marine Saline and...
CCCCTGCCCGCCATCGCGAGCTCAGGCAAGGCAGGCGGGTCTCAGCGAAAACTAATAAGATAAAACCCTCTGCGTACTCTGCGACTCTAATGAGTGAAGCGAATGGGCGGTAATATAATACCCTCTGAATAGATACAATAACGCATTGATTATTAAAGCAACTGATAGTCTGTTTGAGACCTGGATTTTGTCATTTCTAGGAGCATAAGCAAAGGGAGAAATCTTAACAATTCAAACCTGTTAAGATTTCTCCCTTTGGTCTAAATGACAAATAACGGTGCTTTTGCAAAAGTCTCAGTAACCATTCCCCCCTCAAGTAAAATACCATTACCGGCATTACCAAACAAAAGATTCTGGCTTTTTTAATTCAATTGGGCTATATTCTGCTCGCTATATTCTTATAATTAAGGATCATCTCCCGATTAGTTGTAGTCAATTCTTGCTCGCCTCTGGCGAGAAGCTAAAACAAGTGGGTTATTTCTAATTAAGCGGGTGTAATCTCAGAGGGTACAAGGGGTCAAGTATTCAAGGGTTCGAGTGACACGCAGTGAAGCGCTAACCCTCAGCGCTTAAGGAAGAAAGATATAGCCAGAAGGATATGGAAGAAAGACAACCATGGATTACATCAGGATGCTTTACATAGACCCCTTGAATCCTTAGACCCTCTTCTCCAACTAAATTGGAGAAGAGCCATAATTAATAAGTCGAGACCGTTGAATTTTGTCGTTGACGCTTCACTATATGTAACTTCGTGCCTGGCTTTTGCCGGAACGACTAAGAACAGTATTATTGGGGATAGAAAAGTGCCTGTAAAAAACATTTTAGTTGCAGATGATAGTCATCAAATTTGTAGTTTTCTTGCAGAAGTAATTAAAAGCGAAGGTCATAAGGTTTTTCTTGCAGCTAATGGAAAAGAGTCGATCGAGATTGTAAAAAACAACCCCATAGATTTAGTTTTTTTAGATATAAAAATGCCGGAAATGGACGGTATAACTGCACTTAAGCTGATCAAAAAAATAGATAGAAACATAGAAATTCTGATGATTACCGGTCACGGAGATTTGCAAAATCTGAGAAAGCTAATCGTAAAGGAGGGGGCATTTGATTATCTGCTCAAACCCTTTGCGGTCGATGATATCACGAATGGCATCAAAAAAGCTCTTAAAAAAAGAGAACTGCATTTAAATAAAAGTTTAATAGATGTTGACCTGAAATGCCGAATTCGCGAAATGGAGAGCAATTCCAAAGAAAAGACCATTCGGTTAAGGAAGTCACAACTCAAATACAAAAATATAATTCAAAATTCCGCTGATATGATTATAATAGTTCAATCCGGCAAAATAAAATTTGTGAACCCAATGGCTCCGAAACTTAGCGGTTATACCGAGGAGGAGCTGCTGAACTCGGATTTTACAGACATGATTTATATAGATGATCGTATTTATGTGATGAATACTTACAGGAAATGGCTGCGAAAAAATAACTCGGCTTACAACAGTTATATCTTTAGAATATTGAAAAAAAACGGCGAAACTTTGTGGGTGGAATCCAACTCTGTAGAGACGGAATGGGAAGGAGTTCCAGCCATACTCAGTATTGCTCGAGATATATCCGAGCGCAAAAAGGCGTTTAAAGAATTAAGAATCATGCAATTCGCTATAGAATCGTCAATTAATGCCGTTGCTTTTTTTGATCTTAAAGGGAACCTTACCAAAACAAATGATTCTTTTCTCAAACTGTGGGCATATAAAAATAAAAAAGAACTTCTCGACAAGCCGTTTACGGTATTCATGGAAACGGAGATTGAAGTATCCAAGGTGCTTAATGTTTTGCGTAAAGACGGAGGGTGGATGGGCGAAATGACAGCCATTAAGAAAAACGGCTTAAAGTTTAATGCCCAGGTTTCCGCAAACATGGTAAAAGATTTGGAAGGCAATCCTATCTCCATGATGGCTTCATTTATTGACATTACCGACAAGAAAAAATGTGCTAAAATCATGATGCTGTCGGACAAGCTTTCTTCTTTGGGACAACTTTCGGCAGGTCTGGCGCATGAATTAAAAAACCCTCTGGCCGTTATAAGTTCATGCTCTCAATTTTGCATGGAAAACCTGAAAACAGATCCCCTTGTGAATGAAAATCTTCAGATAATTTTGCGGAACAGCAAAAGGGCGAGTAAGCTTATAAACGATTTGCTGGCGTTTGCCAAGCCATCTATATTAGAATGGAATGATGTGGATATTAATGAAGTCATAACAAACATGTTGAGCATGGCCAGGTTTGAGGCCAATTTTTTTTCCATTGATTTTAAGTGCAAATTAAAAAAAGGGCTTCCGAAAATTGTGGGGGATAAAGAGAAGCTTAGCCAGGTTTTTCTTAATATAATCATGAATGCAATTCAAGCTGTTTCCAGAAAAGGAACAATTATTCTCCAAACACGTTTTCTTGCTGAGCAAAACCAGATTGAGGCAATTGTTATTGATGACGGACCCGGCATTTTTGATGAATACCTTAAACGTATTTTTGATCCGTTCTTTACTACCAAGGATATGGGTACAGGTCTGGGACTCAGCATTTGTCATACAATTATTGAGCAACACAACGGAAATATCATAGCTGAAAATATTGAAGGGAAGGGCACCAGATTTTCTATTAGACTGCCTGCAATACATGATGAAAAAAGATGAACCCTGGTCGCCTCTGGCGCCGCCGAAGGCGGGTAAACATCGAACATATTAAAAGATGAACATCGAACGGGAAAAAGATGAACATCGAACATCGAACATCGAATTTTGAATAAGGTATTCTGCTAATTTATAAACTGAATGAAAAAATGAAGAAACAGACATATGATCTGGAAGAAAGGTTGCTCGAGTATTCGGTGCGAATCATAAAGAGCGTTGAACAGTTACCAAATACAAGAACAGGCAACCATATTGCGGGCCAATTGTTAAGATCGGGGACTTCACCTTATCCAAACCATGGTGAAGCTCAGGCAGCGGAGTCCCCAAAGGACTTTATCCATAAGCTTCGTATCTCATTAAAGGAACTCAGGGAGAGCCAGCGATGGTTAAAACTTATTCAGCGTGTACCTTTAATTAAAAAACCTGAACTATTAGATGATATTTTACAGGAAACAGAGGAATTAATTAAGATTTTCGTTACGAGTATCAAAACGGCTGAAAAGAAACAGAAATAGCTGTTGAATGTTCGGTATTGGGTGCTTGTTTTTTTTCATTCGATGTTGGACGTTTACCCGCCTTCGGCGGCGCCAGAGGCGACCAGGGTTGGACGTTCATCTTTCAAAACCTCTTATGGAATAAATGCAACCTGTGAACGTTAAAAAATAGCTGAATTATTAAAGGGGTAAAAAATGTCTGTTGAAAATCAGAATCTTTCAGGAAAGAACATACTGGTAGTTGATGATGATCATGATTTCCGCTGGATAATTGGAAATGTTCTTCGGGCAGGAGGATATAGAGTAACCCAGGCGCAAAATGGTGAAGAAGCGCTGAAGTCCCTGGAAAAAGAAGTGCCTGATTTGATTTTAATAGATTATTGGATGCCCGGACGGGATGGCATTCAAGTTTCTGCTGATATAAAAAAACGTATTCCAGCTTTACCGATTATTATGATTACAGCCTATGCTAAGGTAAAATCTGCTGTGGAGGCTATGAAGATAGGTGTATGCGATTATGTCGCAAAGCCCGTAGTTAACAACGACCTTCTTTTCGCAATTAAACGTGCCCTGGAACAGCAGGAGCTTGTTCAGGAGGTTAAGCGTTTAAGAAATGTTTTGAATGAACGGGTATCCCTTTACAAACTTATGGGTAACAGCAAACATATAAGTGAACTTTTCAAGCTTGTAAAGAAGGTCGCTCCCACATCATTTACGGTCTTAATAGAAGGTGAAAGCGGCACAGGCAAGGAGCTTGTGGCTCGTTCCATTCATGACTTGAGTGCTGTAAAAAAAGGGCCTTTTGTAGCAGTTGACTGCGGCGCAATTCCTGAAAACCTTATTGAAAGTGAACTGTTCGGCTATATGAAGGGAGCTTTTACCGGAGCGTATGCTGACAAACCCGGGCAGTTTGAATTGGCGGATAAAGGCACTCTGTTTTTAGATGAAGTCGGCAATCTTCCGTATCAATCTCAACAAAAAATTCTTCGAGTAATGCAGGAGCGTTCTATTCAAAGATTGGGAGCAAAAAAGGCCAAAGCTATTCATGTCAGGATCATTGCAGCTACAAATCAGCCTCTGGAAGAAGATATAAAGTCTGGAAAATTTCGCCCTGACCTTTATTTTCGCTTAAAGGAATTTTCAATTAAAGCACCCGCGCTCAGAGAGAGAAAAGAGGATATCTCATATCTCGCCTATAGATTTATGAATGAAGTTCAAATGGAACTCAATAAAAAATGTGCGGGGATTTCTAAGACGGCTCTTCAATTACTGGTCTCATATCAATGGCCCGGCAATGTTCGTGAATTGCGAAATGTTATGCGGCAGGCTGTTCTCATAGCTGAGGAAAGCTATCCAGTTGAGCCCAAACACCTTATGTTTAGTCCTAATATAATGCCTCATACTTCAGAAATAAATACATCTATTCCCAACTATGATGGAAAGAAAACTCTCTCAGAGACAGTTAAGTCTTTTTCCCAGGCTTTGGAAAAAAAGCTGATAATTGAAACATTAGCCAAAACAAAAAGAAATAAAAGTGAGGCAGCCCGCAGGCTTGGCATCGATTATAAAACCTTGCTTAGAAAGATTAAGAGATATCAGATAAACAGTGGTCAGTGAACAGTGGGCAGTGAACAGTGGTCAGTGAACAGTGAACAGTGGTCAGTGGCCAGCAGCCAAAAACTGATCCCTGCCCCCCCAATGTTGTTGATTTAAGCGCATTTTGTTCCTGCCCGCAACGCTCTCGCTTGCGAGGCGGGCGGGTTGAACCGCAGAATTTCGAACAAGGAATGATGAATGTCGAAGGAAGGTAATACATTTGATCTTGAAGATCGATTAATAGATTTTGCCGTTCGAGTAATCCGTATAGCAGAAGTATTGCCAAAAACGAAAGTTGGGAATCACATTGCCGGACAAATCATTCGCAGTGGCACATCTCCAGCGTCTAATTATGGTGAAGCTCAAGGCGCTGAATCCCGCTCTGATTTTATCCACAAGATGAAAGTATCCCTTAAAGAATTACGTGAAACGAGGGTATGGTTGCTTATGACAGTAAGAGCAAATCTTATAAAGCCGACATCAAAGCTTGAACCCTTGATTGATGAAAACAACCAGTTGATTTCGATATTTGTGAAAAGTATTGATACTGCAAGACGAAAGAGTAAAAAAACTTCATAATTCGATCCCGCTCAAGCGGGATTCGATATTCGATATTCGCATTTTACTAAAGCCACTGATCCCCTGAACCATGTTTCCTAAGCCCCCGATGTTAAAAAACTTCTGCGGTTCGACATTCCTTGTTCGACATTCGATATTCATTTTTTTCAATCCCTAAATTCTAAATCCTGAACTCTGATCTCTTATTTTGAACCGCAGAACCGCAGAATATCGAAGTAAAGGATATTGATTTATTTCTTTTAAAGAACTTCTGTTGTTCGACATTCCTTGTTCGATATTCGATATTCGCATTTTACTAAAATTACTGATCCCCTGAACCATATTTCCTAAGCCCCCGATGTTAAAAAACTTCTGCGGTTCGACATTCCTTGTTCGACATTCGATATTCTCTTTTTAGTAAAATTACTGATCCCCTGAACCATATTTCCTAAGCCCCCGATGTTAAAAAACTTCTGCGGTTCGACATTCGATATTCGCATTTCACTAAAACCACTATCCCACTCTTGCCCTAATTGGGGCGGCAATGCCATACCATCCGACCTTTTTAAGCTTCCAACCTTTTATTTGTTAACCCATTTCTTACTTATAAATTCAGATGGTTATTTAAAAACAGTTTCTGTTGGCATGAGAAATGCTTCTCTTCTATATAAATCGGATTCATCAAATGTGTCATTTAGACACTTTTTACCACGCCATCAGAATGGATATAAAAGAAAAAGGAATAAATGGGAAAAAACGGTTCACAAGTTTTGATTGTTGAGGATTCAGAAGAACTGCTTTGGTCTATTGCAAATATTCTGGAAAAAGCAGATTTTTCAGTTGACGCTGTTACAACAGGCAAAGAAGCCATAAGCATACTTGCTAATAATTATAATCAAACAAAGGTGGTCGTTATCGATTACATTCTTCCTGACATGAGTGGTGTTTCCGTTATTAATCAAATTAGATCAAATGGATGCAAGGCTGAGGCGATCGGTATTTCCGCATTAAAAGATAAGCGGGAAGCATTTTTGAAGGCAGGGGCTTTTGCATGTTTAGATAAACCCTTTGATATCAGTGAGCTTGTAAACTTGTGCAAACAGGCCCTGAGCAGAATGGATGTCGCAGAAGGCATTCCTTTATAAAATCACAAAGAAAGGAGGTGGACTTAAATGGCAGTAGAAAAAACAAATGCATCTTCAAGTTTGGTAGAGGTTATAGACAGAATTCTTGACAAGGGCGTGGTTGTTGATGCCTGGGCCAGGGTTTCTCTGGTAGGTATTGAACTTCTCGCAGTAGAGGTAAGAGTTGTGGTAGCAGGTGTTGAAACATACCTGAAATATGCCGAGGCAGTAGGCCTCACAGCTACAGCTTAAAAAACCCCAAATCACAAAGAAAGGAAAGGTGAATTAACATGGCAGTAGAAAAAACAAACGCATCTTCAAGTTTGGTAGAGGTTATCGACAGAATTCTTGACAAGGGCGTGGTTGTTGATGCCTGGGCCAGGGTTTCTCTGGTAGGTATTGAACTTCTCGCAGTAGAGGCAAGAGTTGTGGTAGCAGGTGTTGAAACATACCTGAAATATGCCGAGGCAGTAGGCCTCACCGCGACAGCCTAAATTTAATCTGAAGGGGGATTGGCAGATATCCTTGAGATTGTTGAGGCGTTTTTTTATAAAACCCTTCAGCATGCACCAGGATAAGCTAAATTTTTGTCTTGAGCATATCTGAAATCTCCAATAGTATTTTTTAAAAGCCGCAAATAAATCTGACGATACTCCCTTCATAAATAGTGACAATTTTCAATTTGGTTCCGGTTTATCCGGGTTAGTCACTATAAAGTGGATTAAAAAAATAATTGTCCGATTTGTTTACGGTTTTTTTTATGACAAGAGGCCTTTGAAAAATGTTCAATTTTGTTCAAGTTCAAGAAAGGCGAAAATTTTAAACGTAGGAATACATTGGGTATTTCGAGGCTTAAAATTTGAACCTGACGCAGTAATTGGGCAAAAGGGGAGGTTTTTCAAAGGTCTCAACAAGAGGTGAAAAGATGCAGGCTGGAGAAGAGTTAAGGGCATTGGCAAACAGCATTATCGATTCTTATGAAGTGCGTGTGAGCACGGTAAATACCTTAATGGCCCAGGCAAATAATATTCTTAAAGGTTTTCAAATAGAGCTTGAGGAAATGATTGCCGGGTTGAGGGACAACCTTGCCAGATCTGAAAGCCTTAGAAAAAAGGACTTCGAGTACATGATAAAAGATGTCATAGAACGCCGCATGCAGAGGGAGCAAGAGGCAGAGCAGAGTTTTAAACTCTTCCAGGAGGAAGAAGGAGAAATGATTGCGCGGTTAAGAGACATTATTTTAAATGGGAACAGCTCAAGTCCGAATGATATTGAGACCATAAGAGAAGACATCCTGAAAAGGCAAAAAATGCGTGAAAAAAAGATCGTAAAATCGCTCAAATGCTTCCAGATCGAACAGGAGGAGCTGAGAATTGCTTTAAAAAAGCTTTTGTCAAAAGGAGAAAAGGTCAAAATCAGAGACTTTAAAACCATGGTAAACACACTCAGGGTTCAGCAGAGCGATCATGATACAGACATGATAGGAATGCTGGAAGACTTCGATGTTGTAAGGGATAAAATCCAAAACCAGTGGCAGGCAGTGTCCAGGGTCAGTGGATAGTGAACAGTGGTCAGTGGTCAGTGGGTAGTGATCGGAGGTCAGAGGTCGGAAGTCGGAGGTCAGTAACCAGCAACTAATGACTAATGACTAATGACAAATGACCAGTAACTAATTTTGCCAATCTGTGTGAGTAAGTTGTATTCATGTCGGATTCGCCTTTAAAAATTTTCGAGGCATCCTTTTTGGGTATGGAGGCGCAAAATCTGCCCCTCTGTAAGCACTGAATGCTTTCCCATGTATGTCTTTAAAACAGTAAAGATAAAGGAGAGAAAAATGTCGAATGCGGATGATTTAAAAAGATTGGCTGAGGAAGTGAAACAGGATACGGCAAATTTGTTGGATACTTTCGGCAAAGCCCATAAAGAGATGGCTGATGCCTTGCGGTCTGAGTTGGCCAGGATTAAACCTGAATTAAAGTCAACGGAATCTGAGAGGAAAGCCGGGGTTCGTGCCCACATGGCGGCGGTGCAGTCCGAGATAAGTGAGATGTCCTTTGCGTGGAAGAAACTATTGACTACCATGCAGTCTGTAAGAAAGCGTACTATTGCAAATTGAATATTGAATTTGGTCAGAGGTCATTGGTTAGCACACAAAACCAGTAATGAGCAACCAATTAAGCCAATCAACGTGAATGCATTTATATTCATGTCAGATTCGCCAGTAGAAATTTACGAGGCATCCTTCAGGGTTTAGAGGTGCAAAGTCTGCCCCTCTAAAGGCACTGAATGCTTTCCCAGGTATGTCTTTAAAACAGTAAAGATAAAGGAGAGAAAAATGTCGAATGCAGATGATTTAAGAAGATTGGCTGAGGAAGTGAAAAGTGCTTATGAGGTAAGGGTTAACTTTGTATCTGAAAACAAACAGGGGACGGCAAATTTATTGGATACTTTCGACAAAGACCATGAAAAGATGGCAAAGGCATTGCGGTCTGATTTAGCCGGGTTTAAATCAGAACTGGATAGATCTGAGAAGGTGCGTAAGAGTTCAGACCAGGCCGAGATATCGGAGAGGAAAGACTATATTGATGATCTGAGGGATAAAGCCCAGGAAATGGTGAATGAGTTTGATGCAGCCCATGAAAAGATGGCAAGTGCCTTGCGGTCTGAGTTGACCGGGTTTAAATCAGAACTGGATGGATCTGAGAAGGAACGTAAGAAAGCAGATCAAGCGGAGGTTAATCAGAGAAGGCAGGATATTACAAACCTTCTTGTTGAATTTGACAGAGCCCATGAAGAAATGGCTGATGCATTGCGGTCTGAGTTGTCCGGGTTCAAATCAGAAATGGATGGAGCTGAGAAGGCGCGTAAGAGTACAGACCAGGCCGAAATATCGGAGAGAAAAAATTATATCGATGATCTGAGGAAAAAAGCCATCGAAATGGTGAATGAGTTTGATGCAGCCCATGAAAAGATGGCAAAGGCTTTACGGTCTGAGTTGGCCAGGATTAAACCTGAGTTGAAGTCAGTGGAATCTGACAGGAAGGCTGGGGTTCATGCCGACATGGCGGCAGTGCAGGCCGAGATAAAGGAGATGTCGTCTGCATGGAAGGAACTAATAACTACCATGCAGTCTGTGAGAGGGCGTACTGTTATAACCGGCAAAGCAAGGGTGGCTGCCGGTAAGGTGACAAAAACGGTTGAAGAGGCTATTGAGGAACCGGTTGAAGAGGCTATTGAAGAACCGGTTGAAGAGGCTATTGAAGAACCGGTTGAAGAGGCTATTGAAGAAAAGGAACAATTAAGGGCTAAAATCATAAATCTTGTAAGCGATAACCCTGCTGGGATTAAAATGACGAAAATCGCAGAAATATTAGATATCGAAAACTGGCGGTCCCTGATCCCCGTTATGCGTGAGCTTGTTGATGCGGATGAATTAGAGAAGGAAGGCTCATTATATTTTACGTAGCTGATTATCCTTTAGGGGCCCGGTCAAGGACTTAACGTGCCCGGCCCCTAATAATCAGATAATTTATTTGCAGAATTAACTGATGGAGGAAAATATAATGAGTATGGAAATTATCAGAGAGACTGAAAATGAAATTACCATAAAGTGTGCCTTTTGTAAGGGAAAGGGTACCGACCCTTTTGAGCTTCTGTCTGAAATGTCCGTCTGCCAGGTTTGTGGCAACAGGAAAGAGGTTACAATCCATAAGCCGGCAATTGTGTGCGCCTATTGCGGGGGTACCGGCATTCAGCCGGGACACCGGCTAACCTGCCAGGTTTGCGGCGGAAAAGGCATGGTCAGCATTAATGAGCCTGTCGAAAAATGCCCTGACTGTAATGGCAAAGGGGTTTGTGCAGGCGCATATCTTCCATGTCTGATGTGTGGAGGTAAGGGAGTCGTGAGTAAAAGGGAAAATTGAAGACCAAAGTAATTGAAGATTGTATATTGAATATTGAAGGAATTACGCCAATTTTATATTTTATTCAAAACAACGGAGCGACCCGATTTCATTAAATAGTCAATCTTCAATCGACAATATTCAATTATAAATAAGGAGAATAAAATGTCTATGGATCAAATAACAACTGTGCTGGAGCCACGTTCTCTACCGAACTTTGTAGAAACTCAATACATTAAGGATATTGCAGAGAGAGCTATAGGTTATATCAAGGCTGGTTTTCCTCTGCATTTTCGTGGAATTTCCGGAACCGGCAAAACCACTCTGGCAATGCACGTAGCCAGCAAAATCGGCCGTCCTGTTGTTATGATTCATGGCGACGAGGAGTTTTCAACTTCAGACCTCGTAGGCGGTGAACATGGCTTTCGCAGCCGCAAGGTAGTGGACAATTTCATCCATTCAGTTCTAAAGACCGAGGAAGATACAAAGAAGCTGTGGGTGGACAACCGCCTCACTGTAGCCTGCAGGCATGGGTTTACTCTCATTTACGACGAGTTTACCCGCTCCAGACCCGAGGCCAATAACGTACTTTTATCAGTGTTGCAGGAGAAGATGCTGGATCTTCCGGCTGCGCGCGAAGGTGATAGTAATTATCTGCGTGTCCATCCCGACTTTACAGCCATTTTTACCAGCAACCCGGAGGAATATGCCGGTGTTCACCGCAGTCAGGATGCATTAAGGGATCGGATGGTTACCCTTGATCTCGATAATTTTGACGAAGAGTCCGAGGTGAGTATAACCAAAGCCAAATCCGGGCTTTCCAATGGTAATGCCTCAAAAATAGTTAAAATCGTGCGGGGTCTGAGGGAATCAGATGTCTGTGAATTTTCTCCAACCATAAGAGGCTGCAATATGATTGCCAGGACTATTCAGATCCGTAAGGCTTCTGTGAACAAAAATAATAAAGTTTTCCGGCAGATCTGTTTTGACGTTCTGAGTTCTGAAACCAGCCGCATCGGCAGCAAAACCAATCAGGACCGGGTCAAAGAGGTTATTTCAGAATTGATTGATCAGCATTGCTGATAAAATTGAATATTGAATAGTGAGAATTGAAAATTTGCCTGCCCGCAACGCTCTCGCTTGCGAGGCGGGCGGCTGGAAGTCGCTACGCTCCATTAATTCAAATAAAATTAAGAGAATTTCTTCAATATACAATATACAATCCAATAGAGGGAGGATCACATGTCAATAAAACGACTTGGATTTACAAACATTAAATCGCACTTGAGGAACGCGGTGCGTTCTAAACCTCCGCCGAAAAATTCGGAATATTTGGAGATGTTTGTTTTAGATCAAACTAAGGCGCGTCTGAACCAGGAAAAAGCGGCTCATGAAAGGCGGATACACCGGATAGATAGAGAGGTGTCTCAAATTACTGAAAAAGTAGAGCATTTGCAAGCTGAAAGAATACAAAAGAAAGCTGTTTCCGGAAAAACAGAAAAATATAAACAATTTTCTTCGATTCCGATAAAAGCAATGCCTTGCGATTATTAGGTGTCGAAAGTTGGATTAAGGATTGATAATGTCTAGAGAAGGGAAATACCTTTACTGTATCATTGAAAGCAATGAAGATCGAAATTTCGGAACAATAGGTATCGGCGGTCGGGGAGATATTGTTTCAAGCATCGGCTACGAAGATATCAGCGCTGTAATCAGCAGTACCCCTATGACCAAATACGTCATCAATCGGGAAAATATGACCACCCACGAAAGAGTTATTGAAGAGGTCATGAAAGATTATACGGTACTGCCTGTAAGATTTTGCACCATTGCGTCAAGCGCGGAAGAGTTGCGAAGTTTGCTGAGAAAACGATATTCTGAATTTAAGGGGCTTCTGCGGGATATGGACAATAAGGTCGAGATGGGTCTTAAGGTGTTCTGGAAAGATATGAACCAGGTATTTAAAGAAATCGTGGAAGATAATAAGGAGCTCAAAAAGCTCAAAAAAAAGTCTGAGACCAAATCATCAAAAAATGACAATACCACAAAAATTGCTTTAGGCAAGGCGGTAAAGGAAGCGTTGGGCAAGAAAAAGGCGGATGAGGCATGGAAAATATTAAATAAGTTTAAGCGGACATATGTAGATGTTAAAGAAAATGATCCGATTGGAGACAGTATGGTCTTAAATGCTGCTTTCCTGATTGATCGCATACGTGAAAAAGAGTTCGATTTTCTGGTGGAAGATCTGGCCAAGAAGCATGATAACCGGATGACGTTTAAATACGTTGGGCCGGCGCCGCCATTTAATTTTGTGAATATCGTGGTGAAATGGTAGATAGTGGTCAGTGGTTAGTGATTAGTGGTCAGGGGGATAGTGGACAGTGATCAGTGAATAGCAACAAATGGCTGATAAAAGGAGATCAACGGAAATGACTGAAGAAAAAAAGAAGGAAGAACCCAAAGAAGAAAAGGGCGCCGGCTTTGATTTCGGGATAGGTGGTCTTTTCGAGGGGCTTGGAAATTTGATCGATGCAGCGACTAAGTTGGCGGAAAAGGGCGAATCTCTTTCCAAAACAGGTGATATTGATTTTAGTGGTCTTGATAAAATAAAAGGGCTTAAGGATTTAAAGGGCGTTTATGGGATTAATGTCCGCACCATGGCCAACGGCAGAACTTCTGTCAACCCCTTCGGTAATATTAAAAAAACGCCAAAAGGGCCTGTAGTGGAAGAGGTGCGTGAACCCATGGTGGATGTTTTTGATGAAGCCGATGAAATTCAGATCATAGTAGAAATGCCCGGTATCGAGAAAAATGATATCAATCTGGAAATCAAAGGCGATATACTTGATATCAGCGCCGATGGGAAAACAAGAAAATATCAAAAAGAGATCCTTCTCTCTCGACCCGCAAAAGCTGAAGATATGACATGGTCATTCAAAAACGGGGTGTTGGAGATTAAGATAAAGGTCAGTGAATAGTGCTCTTTGAAATAATCCCCCTGAGCTCCTTCATTAAATTATGAGGGTTTTAAAGGTTACCTCCTTTTGAATGTAAGGGGGGATTATTTTAAACTAAATTTTTGATTGAGGGATTTGGGGATTGAAAAAAATGAATATCGAATATCGAACAAGGAATGTCGAACAGCAGAAGTTTTTTAAAAGGAACAAATTAATATTCTTTACTTCGACCTGCCCGCAATGTCTTTACGTTGTTCGTGTGGAATACCACAAAGGGATGGTATTGTGACATTTATCACTTTAATGCCAATTGCAATACATGGCAGGCGGGTATTCTGCGGTTCTGCGGTTCAAAATAAAAGATCAGGGTTCAGGATTTAGGGATTTACAGAAAGGTACCAATGACCAGTGACTAATGACCAATAACCAATGACCAATGACTAATAACTAATGACTAATAACATGAAACCTAAAAAAAAGAATATTGAGAATAAACCCCTTACTCTGAAAGTAGCGGAAGCTTCAACCAAAGACGTAGGCCGTGGGATTATTCGCCTGGACCCTGTGTGTTTCAAAAAAATCGGGGTTGAAGTGGGAGACGTTGTAAGCCTCAAGGGAAAAAGGGAAACAGTGGCCAAGGTTATGCCTGCCTACATGGAGGACAGGGGTAAAGACCTTGTTCGTCTGGATGGGATTACCCGCGAAAATGCAGGGGTCGGGATTGACGAAAAAATTACCATCGCAAAGTCCGAATTTAATCCAGCTCATAAAATCGTTGTTGCCCCTTTGACAAGCATGCGTTCCTATGATGCCCGCTATATCGGAAGCCTCCTTGAGGGTCTGCCTCTATTGGAAGGTGACACGGTAAGAGCAAGACTCATCGGAACTCGAACACAGGATTTTAAAGTTGTTTCGACTATGCCTTCAGGGGTGGTGATAATCCAGTCAGACACCTCTATCAAAATTCAGGAGAAGAAAGCGGCTGGTGAAGCCAGGACCAGGATATCATATGAAGATATCGGAGGCCTGGGCAAGGAAATCCGACGGATTCGAGAGATGATCGAGCTGCCGTTAAAATATCCCCAGGTTTTTGAAAGATTAGGTATTGATCCTCCAAAAGGGGTGCTTTTACACGGGCCTCCCGGATGCGGTAAAACCCTCATTGCCCGTGCTGTTGCAAATGAAACCGATGCTTATTTTGTAACTATAAGCGGTCCGGAAATCATGCATAAGTTTTATGGTGAAAGCGAGGCCAATCTTAGGCGTATATTTGATGATGCTTCTACTCATCCAGCCAGTATTATATTTTTAGATGAGATTGACGCCATTGCTCCCAAACGAGAAGATATGGGTGGAGAGAAACAGGTGGAAAAAAGGGTCGTAGCCCAGCTTCTTGCTTTGATGGACGGGCTTTCTTCAAGAGGCCAGCTCATCGTAATAGGCGCTACCAACATTCCAAATGTTATTGATCCAGCCTTGAGAAGACCGGGACGTTTCGATCGAGAGATAGAGATCAGCATACCTGACAAAAACGGCCGCCTTGCGATACTGAATGTTCATACTCGTGGAATGCCCCTGGCCGAGGATGTAGATCTGGTGCGTATATCCGAGTTGACCCATGGCTTTGTTGGAGCGGATCTTGAAGCGCTTTCTCGTGAAGCAGCTATGGTTGTTCTGAGAACGATCTTCCCCAGCATTGACTTTCAGATGGAAGAGATTCCTTACGAGACCCTGTCGAATCTTCAAGTCACCATGGATGATTTCATGGAAGCCCTTAAGGAAGTTGAACCTTCGGCTATCAGGGAAGTCTTTACAGAAATTCCGGATGTAAAGTGGAGCGATGTCGGCGGGCTTGCCGAAGCAAAAAGAGTTCTAATGGAAACCATCGAATGGCCTCTGAAATACGATAAGTTGTTTGAACATGCAAAAACAAGCCCTTCCAAGGGTATATTGCTATATGGTCCACCCGGAACAGGGAAGACATTACTTGCCAAGGCAGTTGCCTCTGAATCAGAGGTAAATTTCATTTCGGTTAAAGGCCCGGAACTTCTCTCCAGATGGGTTGGAGAAAGCGAAAAGGGAGTTCGGGAAATTTTCAAAAAAGCCAGGCAGGCCTCGCCATGTATAATATTTTTCGATGAAATAGACAGTGTGGTTCCAAAGCGCGGTTCTGAAGCCGCATCCCATGTGGTAGATCGCGTCATCAGCCAATTCCTGACCGAGCTGGACGGTATTGAGGAACTCAAGGGAATTGTAGTTATTGCAGCCACAAACAGGCTGGATATTATTGATCCTGCTTTGCTCAGAGCAGGCAGATTTGATTTTCATCTCAAGATTTCCGTTCCAGATGAACAAACAAGATTTGAAATTTTTAAGGTCCATACAAAAGGAAAGCCTTTAAGCTCAGATGTTGATTTTAAATCTCTGACTGCTGCAACCCAGGATTTTTCGGGCGCAGATATTGAAGCAATATGCAGAAAAGCTTCGCTTGCAGCGATAAGAGCTTTTATTAAAAAAGGCAGCAAGAATTATTCTAAATTTCGGATTTCCGCTGCTAATTTTAAAGAAGCATTGAAGGAAAGGCAGTGATCAAGGGATAGTGGATAGTGGATAGTGATCAGTGGACAGAGGACAGTGATCAGATGTAGGGGCTGGCCTTGTGCCTGCCCAATTGAGAAGGTCAGTGATCAGTGGGTAGCGAACAAGCAACTAACAATCAATAAACTAATAACCAATGACTAATGACCAATGACTAATGACCAGTGACCAATGACTAATAACTAATAACTAATGACTAATGACTAATAACCAATGACTAATGACCAATGACCAATTCGGAGAATAAAGAATGAGTGTAGATGGAATATACATTTACGGTTTTATCAGCGCAAATGAGCCCAAAAACCTTGGTTTTGCAGGAATTGAACAGGGAAATGTTTACTTTTTGCCCTATAAAGATATTGCTGCTGTAGTCAGCAATATGCCGCTTATAAAATTTGATTCTTTGCCCAGGGAAATCCTGTTGCGCAATCTCGCTGTTTATCAATCTGCAATCGAAAAGGTGATGGAATATCATCATATCGTTCCGGTAAAGTATGGAACCATGACAGACAGCGAGGATAATTTACTGAGAATAATGCAGAAAAATTATGTTCAGATTAAAAACGTTGTTGATACTGTAAAGGATAAAATAGAAATCGACGTAGTGGCACTGTGGGGCAACATCGATTTGATTTTAAAGGAAATAGGTGAAAAAGAGGAAATTAAAAGGCTGAAAGAAGAAGCTGTAACAAAATCTCCTGACCAGATTTTTAAAAGCAAAATAAACCTGGGAAGAATGGTCAAAGTATTATTGGACAAAAAAAGAGAGGAATGTTCTTCACAGTTACTGGATGCTCTTAAGAAGGAGGCAGAAAGTTATCGTTCGCACGCTCTTATGGATGATTCTATGATAATGAACACTGCTTTTCTTATATACAAGAATAAGCAGGAAACTTTTGAGTCAAAGGTGGATCAACTGGACAAACAATACAATGGCAGCATTAATTTTCGAATTGTAGGACCCATTCCTCCATACAGCTTTACTGCTCTGGAGATGAAAAGTATGGAATTTGGAGAGGTAAACGAGGCCAGAGTGATGTTTGCTTTAGGCGAAGAAACTACAATTTTGGAAATCAAGAACGTTTACAGGGAACTTAGCAAAAAGTTTCATCCAGATAAATATCCAGGCAATAAGGAAGCTCAAAAGAGGTTTGAAAAGATTACCATGGCATACCGCATTCTCAGCGATTATTGCAAGGAGGATCAATGTTCCTTTAAAGAAGCGGATGTAAGGGACTGGATAGATGTCAGGGAGGCAGTGGGTAGTGGGACATTAGTCACTGGTCATTAGTCACTGGTCATTAGTCATTAGTCAGTGGTCAGTGATCAGTGGTTAGTGGGTAGTGGGTAGTGGTCAGCAACGAGTTGATAGATTAAAGGTAACAATTTAGCTTTTTGAAAAAGAGTCTGACAAGATAACAGGATAGACAAGATTTGTAAGCGTTCACGGAACATTGAAATTAGAAATTTGGCCTTCATGCTTTTGTACTGTTCTTCCTAATTTCCAATTTCAAGTTTCAAGCCGTGAACGGCTACAATATTTTAAATCCTGAATATCCTGAATATCCTGTCAAAAAAATAATATTAAAAGTGCTACGATTAAGGAATAATGAGAAAACTGCTTTATGTGCCTGTTATTCATGTAGACTCTGATTTAGGGAGTATGGCGTCCTCTATTGAGAAAAGAAGTGTACAGATATGCGGAAGAGAGCGTTGGGAAAGACACAAACAGACTGTCTCCATATTCTGGGATAATATTGAGAAATATTTCAACAAAGTAAATGCCGATAATTTAAAAATCTATCAGGATGGATTAATGGCAGATGGTGAGCTTGGACAAAAGATAATTAAGGAAGGAGCCCAAAAAGGGAGCAGAAATTACCAGATTGTCCTTGATCTGGTCAGAAAAAGCGCTGAGATAAGAAAGACAGAAGATGTAGCCCTTCTTAAGGAAGAATATAACCGGATCATCAAACTTTCCCAGAGCAAATCGATTTGGGAAAGGACCGTGGCTTACATAGGTTACAGGTTTCACAGAGATAAACTTATGGAAAAAAGGGACAGATTTATTGCCGATAACATCAACCATACTCTGAAAGAGGGGGAAACAGGCGTTCTTTTCATAGGTGCCTATCATAATGTGTTTGCTCATATTGCAAAGGATATTACAATTGAAGAGGTAAAAAAACGGGAAAAGGTGAAGGCATATTTTAAAATGCTTATCTCCGGCAGGGATAAAGAAAGGTTTGATGAGCTTGCTGAGTATTTAGTGAAGAGTGAACAGTGGGTAGTGGATAGTGATCAGAGGATAGAGGACAGCAACGAGCAACGAGAAACAAGCAACCAATAATCAATAATCAATAATCAATAAACCAATTATCAATGACAAATGACTAATGACCAATGACTAACAACGAGTGACTAATGACCAATGAAAGCAAATATATATACGCTATTATAGCGACTGATGAAGAAAGAAATTTCGGGCATATCGGTATTGATAGCCGAAACGATGATGTTTCTACTGTTTGTTACCGGGACATCGGAGCTGTTATCAGCCCTTCTTCTATTATAAAATATCCGGTTTCCAGGGCCAATACCATTGCGCATCAAAAAGTCATGGAAGAGGCAATGAAATACTACCCGATGCTGCCGGTAAGATTCGGGACTATAGCTGAAAAAGCGGATCTTATAAGAGAAAAAGTTCTGAAGGCAAGATATGACGAAATCAGAAAACTCTTAAGTTATGTTGAAGATAAGATAGAACTCGGCCTCAAAGTTCTATGGGTGAATATGCAGGACATTTACAAGGAAATCATTGATGAAAACCGAAATATCAGATCGTTAAGAGATCGAATTGTGTCAAAAAGAATTAAGCCGCAGGGGGATCAGGTTCGATTGGGTGAAATGGTTAAAAAAGCTCTGGATGCTAAAAGAATGCAGGAAGAAAAAGCGATTCTCAATCTACTTAAAGGGCTTTGTGTGGATCATAAGGTAAACAATGCCTTCGGCGATCAAATGATAACCAACAGTTCCTTTCTAATTACAAAAGATCGGGAAAAACAATTGGATGAAAAGGTTAATGAACTGAGCACAAAATATGATGGAAAAATGAAATTCAAATACGTAGGTCCGGTGCCTCCGTGTAATTTCATAGAAATTGTAGTTAAATGGTGAAGGACAGTGAATAGTGGGTAGTGAATAGTGAATGAAGTCGCTCCGCTCTGTTTTTTTATAAAAAATTGGCAGAATTCCTTCAATATTCAATCTTCAATATACAATATTCAATTGAATAAATCATGGCTTTTATAATCGACAACATATTGCTTTCTCCTTTAAAGTTTACCGTATGGATTGCGGCAAAGCTCAGGGATTCCGCATATCAGGAGATGACCGATGAGTCCAAAGTTCATGAAGAGCTTTTGGCCCTTCAGATGCAGTATGAAATGGAAGAAATAGACGATGAAACGTATGAGAAGGAAGAAACAAAATTGATGGATAGATTAGAGGCCATCAGAAAGATGAAGGAAGATATGTAGATACGTCGGAGACATGTCAATAGACAATAATTCTGTTCCAACTGTAGGAAAAGAGTTTCCGAAAAACAGGGCAAGCGCAGACTATTGAAGATTGAAGAATGAAGAGATTCAACAAATATTCAATCTAATAACCAATAACCAATGACCAATATAAGGAGGTAAATAAAAATGGCTTTAAGTATGGCAAAAGCAATCAAAAAAGCACGGACAGATTTATATGATCTTACTGGTTTAGATATTTCTTCGACTTTGTCGGCGGTTAAAGAAGGCGAAGAATGGCTGGTAAATATTGAGGTTATCGAAAAGCACTCGATTCCGGACGGTATGGATATTCTTGCTATTTATGAGACAAGACTTGATGCTGACGGAAATATGCAGGAATTCAAACGAATCAAAATGCGCAAACGTATTGATATAGAAGATGTTGAGGAGTAGTTTTCATCTTTATTGGAGATGCCTTAATGAATGAAAGTAAAAGAGATATTCCTGTCGATATGTTTGAGAAAAATAATAATCTGCGTGTGATTGCTGAATTGCCAGAAGTTAATGAAGAGGATATCATGCTTGATTTAAACCAGGATATGTTAGTCATATCAGCAAGCCATGGGAAACAAAACTATCGTAAAATGATCAAGTTACCTCGCATTTCTGAGAATATAATCAGAAAGATATATAATAACGGAATCTTGGAAATTACACTAAAATTAACACCTTTACACTCAGGCAAACCTTAATGGGGGACAAATGGCTATAGAACCATCTCGAGATGGTGGCGGTTTAGCTGACGTAATAGACAGAATTCTGGACAAGGGATTGGTTATTAATGCAGATATTGCTGTTTCTTTGGCCGGAGTTGAGCTGCTTGGTATCAAAATCAGAGCAACTCTGGCATCCTTTGAGACAGCAGCCAAATATGGTTTAGAGTTTCCATCTGGAACCGAGCTGGAAACTCCTGCATGGAAAGAAGCCCTGGTGGCTAAAGAAACCTGTCCTCAATGCGATAAGCGGGTTCCTGTCAAGGAACTTACAACTACCGGCTGCCCCTGGTGCGGATGGGTCAGCGCAAAGGCACAAAAAGTGATCAGTGAGTGATTAGTGGACAGTGATCAGTGATCGGTGAACAGTTTTTTGTCACTAACCACTAACCACTAACCATTGACCATTGACCATTGACTATTGACTACTAACTACTAACCACTGAACACTGAACACTAACTATGCCAATAGACATTGACGAAAAAAATCTTAAACACGGAGTTCTTGGATTAGTTATAGCTCTGGTCGAGATCATCAAGGAGGCTCTCAGGCTTCAGGCCATGAAAAGGATGGAAGGCGGAAGTCTTACTGAAGAAGAGGTTGACAGGTTGGGGCGAGCGCTGATGGATCTGGACACAGCGATCGAGGAGATAAAGAAAGAGCAGGGAATAAGTGAGTCGGTTAAATCAGTAAGAGACGGTCTGGATAATATTGTGGATGAGTTGTTAGATAAAATGATTAATCCAGAGGCAGTGGACAGTGGGAAACAGTGATTAGTGGTCAGTGGTCAGTGGATGGAAAAGTAGTCACATGAGCAACGAAATAAAATTCCAATAGTTCACCGCAGAGGCGCAGAGCACGCAGAGAGAACATATTTTTTTCCTTTTGTTTTCCCCCTTCTCAGGGGAAAACAAAAAACAAGACAACTCAGCGTCCTCTGCGCCTCTGCGGTGAATAATAACTAATAACTAAAGCAAAAAAACTGGATTGTGGTTACAGGCTCGATTTAGTTGTTGAAAAGGCAATTATACTTGAATTGAAATCATGTGAGAAAATTGAGGAAATTCATAAGGCGCAGCTTCTCACGTATTTAAAATTATCAGGTCTTAAGTTAGGGTTGCTCCTGAATTTCAATGTGCCTGTTATGCGGGATGGTATAATGCGAATTGTAAACAAGTTAAAGGAGTAGTAAGCAAGATGTTCCTTTTGTTTTCCCCCCTCTCAGGGGAAAACAAAAAACAAGACAACTCAGCGTCCTCTGCGCCTCTGCGGTGAGTAATCACTAATGACCAATGACAAATGTGGATTAAAACTATGAATGGTAGATATCTTTATTGTATTGTTAAAGGAAGCGAAAGAGTAGAGCTTGGAAATATTGGTATAGAAAACAGCGACGTCTATGCAATACCTTACAATGGACTCTCCGCTATAGTCCATGATTGTCATGCTGAGCCATATAGATCAGAAAACAAAGAAATCGTAAAAGATTGGGTAGTAGCGCATCAAAAGGTTGTTGATGCGGCCTGGAAACGATTTGGCACAGTGTTGCCAATAGGTTTTGATACTATCATTCGGGGCAGGGATGGTGCCAACTCTGAAGAGAATATGAGGGATTGGTTAAAAGAGGATTACGAAAATCTCAACGCCAAGCTAAAAAATATCAAAGGCAAGGCCGAATACTGTGTGCAGATCTTCTGGGATTCGGAAGTGATGGCTCAAAAGTTTGCTGAAGAAAGCGTTGAAATTAAAAAATTAAGCGAAGAAATCAAATCAAAGCCAAGGGGTTTGGCCTATATGTACAGGCAAAAACTGGAGGGGATCTTAAAAAAGGAGATGGTAAATAAGGCAGACCAGTACTTTAAAGAGTTCTATGACAAAATCAAACCCTGTGTGGATGACCTCCGTGTGGAAAAGACCAAAAAAACAGAAGCCGAAAACAAACAGATGTTTATAAATCTATCCTGTTTGATTACTGAGGATGGGAGTAGAGAATTAGGAGATGAGCTGGAAAAAATAGATACCATGGATGGATTTTCCGTTCGCTATACCGGTCCATGGCCGCCTTATTCCTTCGTGTAACAGTGGTCAGTGGATGGAAAAGTAGTCACATGCGCAGCGAAATAAGATCGTAATAGTTCACCGCAGAGGCGCAGAGCACGCAGAGAGAACATATTTTTTTCCTTTTGTTTCCCCCCCTCTCAGGGGAAAACAAAAAACAAGACAACTCAGCGTCCTCTGCGCCTCTGCGGTGAGTAATCACTAATAACAAATGACAAATGACCACTGACTAATTTATGGAACCTCAACGCAATACAAACGCAACTATCGTAGATCTTCTGGATCGAGTCCTGGACAAGGGCCTGATAATCCATGCCGATATTATCGTCTCGGTTGCCGGCATTCCTTTGATCGGAGTTAACCTGCGTGCAGCCCTGGCCGGCATGGAAACCATGCTGAAATATGGGATTATGCAGTCCTGGGATGAGCGTACCCGTGTCTGGGAACGGGAACATAGAGGTAGCAAAGAGATATCTTTGGGTGATGGAGAAGAGATCATCCTCAAGATGTTAGGGTCATACTACTCAAGCGAGGGGATATATACTGCGTGGAGATATGGGTATTTTTATCTTACAACACAGAGGTTGCTCCTATATCATGAAACTTTTGGAAAGGTTTTATTTGAGATTTCCCTGGAGAAAATAGGTGGTTTGGTGATCAGGAAGGGGGAATATTTTAGCCCGTTGGAAAATTCCGCACGGAAGCACGAAGATGATAATGCTCAGGGTAAAATTCTAACGGGGTTTACTGAAAAAAAAGAGAGGGAAGAGCTGTATCTGCTTCTGGGAGATAATAAGATCGCAAGACTGAGCGCTTTAGATGTGGCTCAATTGAAAGAGGCCATAGAAAAAAGGATGAATGAACTGGGACTGGCTTTGGAAATGAACAGTAGTCAGGGGTTAGTGGTCAGTGAATAGTGGTTTTAGTAAAATGCGAATATCGAATGTCGAACAAGGAATGTCGAACAGCAGAAGTTTTTTAAAAGAAACAAATCAATATCCATTACTTCGACATTCATCATTCCTTGTTCGATATTCTGCGGTTCATCTGCGCCGGCATGCAGGCAATAAAATGAGTTTAAGTCAACAACATTGGGAGGCGTAGAGCACGCAGAGAAAACAAGACAACTCAGCGTCCTCTGCGCCTCTGCGGTGAATAATCACTAATCACCAATGACCAATGACATTGGACATCGGACAGAGCGACCGGGAACGTAATAGGTCACCGCAGAGGCGCAGAGCACGCAGAGAGAACATATTTTTTCCTTTCTGTTGAGAGGACAGAAAGGAAAAAGCCTTACACTTGGAAACCTTTCAGCTTTTAGGATCACAATGGAAATTAATCAGTTAAGCAGCAA
>Ga0207996_1000897_pt1 | contig 23615 bp, 18 predicted proteins | sample AntAceMetag02UKG_FD_184773 | JGI IMG/M metagenome (GOLD analysis project Ga0207996, IMG submission 184773) | Saline lake microbial communities from Ace Lake, Antarctica - Antarctic Ace Lake Metagenome 02UKG (SPAdes) (version 2) | ecosystem: Environmental > Aquatic > Non-marine Saline and...
TAGATTATGATCCGTTATATCTATATAAGAATGATAAATAGAAATACCATAATTTTGAGTATTATTGCGAATTATGTTATTTGAAATCGAGTTAATAGCACCTGAACCAGATTCCCATATTTTTAATCCCGAATCACAGTTTTCAATAACATTATAGGAAATATCGATGTTTGGATATCCTGTAATTTCAATTCCTGCATCCGTTAGTGAATTATAGATATGACAGTTATTAATTGAAACTATTTCTATTTGGATCATTCCATACAACTCAGCCGTTATTGGAGAATTGTCAAAATTGACATCAGTCAGCCAAACACTTTGTCTGTCCTGTAATAAGGGGGTGTTTATAAAACTACCGCCGTTTATCGTTATCTCTCTTTCAGAATAAAGGTTAGCATTTTGAATATATACATGATTTAATTCAATATCTCCATTTCCTTCCGGGAATTCCAGACCTTGCCAATAATCTTGTGAAGCTCCTTGAATTATTGGTTCAAATTTTACAGGTTCATTTTCTGTACCGTTTACAACAAAATCACCATAAACAATAAGCTTACTATTTTCTTTTGCTTTGATGATTGTGCTGGGATGAATAGTTAATGAACTGGTCGCAGGTAAAATAACTTCATCATGTAGAGTTATTGAACCATACAAATAATAGTTCGTATTCTCTGAAAGTTGACCTGATATAGGTTGTGAATATAGATTGTTGTTGTATTTATTCATTTTTGGATAGATGTTACCGTGAATACTTGTTTCATACATTAAATCGACAACCATTAGTTTACTATCGTGATAATTCGCATAAGAATTTGTTACAATATCCATACCATATACGAGCTCAATATCATTATCATTATCAATATCTATTATGATATTTGTTGTAATTCCATCTTGTTCCGGATATAATGGTGTTGTAAAAATATAATCTCCATTAGAATTAAAAAAAGAAGTCTGCATGTTATCGTTAATTATTACATCCATTTGTAAATCAGAATCGATATCATATAACAACATATAATAAGGAGACTCACCAAAATATTGATCATCAACTGAAAATAATGGTGTGTGTTGTCCTAAGTCAATTTTAGTAACATAATAATCTCCTTCAAATAACACTATCTCAGTTACACTATCATTATCTATATCGCCTAAAGCAACTGCTTTATAATCAGAGTTTAAAGTTACAGTAGTCATTGAAGGAGTTAAATCCGGACAATTAAAAAAATGTACTGAATTTCGAGCAAAGACTGCACAATCCAAACTTCCATTATTATCAAAGTCTTCTAAAAAAAACTTACTACAGCCTGGATTTAAATTCTGTTCAGCGATAATATTTAGAGCCTGACCGTTAAATGAATACGAAATTATTTTATTATTATAAAAAGTACAAAGAGTATATAATTCATTTATTCCATCATTATTACCATCGCCAACAGCTAAATCGAAAAAAATATTATCTACAGGCTGTTCTAAAAGGATATTTAGTTCAGAGTCAAAAATCATTATTTTCATAGCGCCGATTTTAAAAAGAAAACAAATTAATTCCAATTCTCCATCATTATTTAAATCACCCAAACAATAACTATTAATTATATGCTCACCTGAATAGTAATAGCTCATAGTTGAACCATTATTGCCATTGATTCTATGAATACGATTACGATCTATATTGAGAATAAAATAATCAAAACAACTTTCCGTTTCATTAAAAACAGGTATCGAAGAACCAGATGTTTCTAATTCGGGTTCCCAAACCCAAATCATAGAACCATCGGATGAATGTTTTTTACCACCTATAATAATAGATTGATCATCATACAAAGGAGTTCCGGAAATAGTGTGATCTTCATAAATTGGGACAGGATATCCATTTTGTTCACGAAGAAAAATATAATTTGATTCAATTGTGTTATTGTTATCAGTTCTTTCATCAATTAAAAAATTAGGATCTATATCAACAAGATAATTAAATTCTGCCGGCAATTCATCGGCTATATTAAAATCAAAATCTAATCCGATCGTTTCCATTCCTTGAATTATCGGGATAGTTTGAGTTAATGATGCTGAGTAGTTCATATTATTTGTTAATTCACATAAAACTTCAACATTATTAGCTGTAACATAGCTCAAATTTTTTACTCCAACATTTATCCGCAAAGTTTGATTGTTCATATTTTCAACTCTTAACTCTTGGTGACTGCAATGAAGATCACAATAATATATATTATCTGTATCCAATAGTATATTTAAAGCAGGATCTCCAAATAAGTTGTATTGATTAATGTAACCCAGCGAAGAGTTAAGTTTGGCTTCTAATAGAAGTTCACCACACATACCTAGAGTATATTGAAATGGAGCCTTAAATAAATTAGGAGCAAATTGACTAAAAGATGAACCATAAGTATTTGTAGAAGATCCAATAAAACCAATCGAACCTCTAATTCTATTATATACTAAGAATTGTTCTGCCATGCAATCATCATTATTGTTATGAAATGCACCTGTTATACATGCCATACTAAAAATTAAAGGTAACCGATTATCATATTCTTCACATTCTGGGTCACCAATGTCATCTGAAAAGTTAAACCAATATGGATAATTGTCAAATTCGGACCAAGCCCAATCATTCGAATTGCCATGACCCATATAAGTCAAAATTAAGTTACCTTGTGCATATTTAAATAGTAATCCATTGACAAGATCATGTTCTAATCTATGATCAAAATATATTTCGTCAAATGGATCAGCAGGATGATGTAGGAGAGTTGTGGTTATATCTGGCTCATAACTTTCAACTATGGGGGAGATAATCATTAAACCCTCATGCATATCACTTTCAAAAGGTTCACCAGCAAGAAAAGTCATCCTATCCTTCCAGCCGTCATATACGCCTTGCGGTGGTAGTCTTACATCTATTGGCTCATAGTCTATTATCTTCTGGCAAACATTCTCGACCTGAGAGAAATTGTCTTCATCATCCGCAGGCAAACGACCTATTAAGACATCCGGATAAACATCATAATAACCATTTATCTCTGTTAACTTACTGAAATAAACATCGTAACCTTTACAAGGATCGGGATTTCCATTTGGGTCTGGCATAGGATGGCTTGGAACACAGATGATATTGCTTGCTCCGAAATAACAATCACCAAATAATAAAACGTAACCTAGTCTGTTATCAAAAGTATGATTTGCATTATAGCTTTCATAAGTATTTTTTATTAGATTTCTGATTTTTTCTGCATGATCATCTGGATCCTGACTGTAAATTTGACCAATAATGTCATCCATTTTAATTATAACTATATCAAATCCGTTATAATCCGCTCTCTTTTGCGCTAATAATTCAATTTGTACTTTAGCATTTGGGTCATCGTGAAAATTCTGATGTGTAACTATTAAATAATCACAATCCTGAATTATATATTCACCCGGAAATTCATATATCCACTGCCAGCTACCGTCTCTATTCGAACCGCAATTTATAGATGCACTTAATCCATTGGAAATATAATTGATCATTGCATTGCCGCAAACTTCGTTGAATATACCTACATCTTCATTAACAGAACCTGTTGCATTCTCAAATGTCATTTCAATATTCATGCTTGAATAAGCAATAACCTTTTGCTCAACAGGATTAAACTGAACAGGATAAATTTTGATGCGGATACAATGTTGTGATCTGACTGCTCCTTTTTCAACCAATTCACCATTATAGCCGGGAAAATATTCGTCAGTATTGTAAAAGGTATTATTGATATTAAATTGTTCTTCCATATAAACAATATCACCATTATTAACTTCAACACATTGAGGAGCCGGATAGATATTGATATTCTCAATTTCAATCGAATCTAAAAGCGTAATATTCAAATTTACATTATCACATTCAGGTATCGCTATCAAATAGCTAACAACAGGAACTTCCGGGAATCCTACAGAATCCATCTTAGTATGTTCTGGAATATATAACCTATTATAATTATCAATATCTCTGCTATTCATACCTGGTATCTCAACCTCAAATTTAACAAAAGAATCTGTAGAATGTATTACATCATAAATTGGTGAGGATTCACCACGATCGTTAAAATTGATCCATTCCTCTGCCGAAGCAGTTAACACAAAAATAACTAAAATAATTGCAACTAAACTAATTCTTTTCATTTTTCTTTCCTCCTATTTTAAAAGAATCATTTTTTTTATTAGTGAATTTTTAATATTCAATTTATATAGATAAATACCAGATGTAAATTCTTCAGCGTTCCAACTGACTTCATTAACTCCGAACTCGGAATTCGTAATTGATAATTGATCAACCTTTTGCCCTTTAACATTATAAATTATTATCTCCGTGTCCTCAATGAACTCTGTTGTATAAAAAGAAATCGTAGTAGTTGGATTAAATGGGTTGGGGTAATTATTTAACTCATAATTTGTAATTGAATATTTGTAATTATCTATCCAACTTCCGTCTGTTACGATTATTTCCTGCCAAGCTGTCATTTCAAATTGACCTACCCAGAAAATTGTTAAACTGACAGTATATGTATTAGGTTCTTGATATGTAAATTCAGGATTCTGCTCATAAGAGTCTATTTCACCGTCTCCATCGAAATCCCATTCCCATATCTGGTTATTTATTCCACTGGATGTATCTGTAAATTGAACAGTTAAGGGAGCTGTGCCGGTAGAGGGTTCTGCTTCAAAATTTGCAAAATATGGTTCAGGACCAAATTCTAATGCAGGATGGATTGTAAACGTTTCACCATAATCTAAACTGTGGTAGATATATGTATATTTGATTGAGCTAAGTAATTGCACATATTCAACAATCATAAACATCTCACTTGGCTGTCTGCCACCAACAATACCCTTTATGGGCAAATTCGGACAATTAAAAGAATTTTTTAATTCCCAGGATTGTCCGAAATTATTGCTAAAACGCAATTCACTATTTATTCCTCCCAATGTAAAAATTTCACCAGATTCAAATCCCCGTGTTAATAAGCCAATAGGAGTATTATTATAATTAAAAACATTCTGAACTTCTAAATTCTCAAAATTATCATACGAAATAAAAAAGTAAATCGAGTCCATATCTGGATAACTGTAAGACTTCACATATCCAATATTTTGATTGATATCAATTTCTGAAGTTGATGAAGTACCAAAATATCCATTATAGGAATGCTGAATAAAATTAAATCCATAATCCTCACTATGTTGCCAAAATCCGTTATATAAAAAACCTTCTGAAACGCCGCTATTTATTTTATATGTAATATCCGAAGATCTAAATATCCAACTTCCTTCTTGTCCATAATTATCAGAAATATATAAATTTAAGTAATCATGTCCATAAACCACACCTGGAGTAAGATCTGCACATATTCTTTCTAAGAGTATCCCTGTATCTAAGGTACTATCCATACAGGTAGCGGTTTCTCCAAAATCGATAGAACGATAAATGGCTGCAGGTTGAGTTACTGTTGGAGCCAAGAAGTAAATTTCACCAATATCTGGTCCTCGAGTGATGGCATAGTCGGCAAATACCAATGTGCTTGTAAATAATACAAATATAAAAAGTAAAATAGTTTTTTTCATTTTTTTTTCTCCACTTTTTTTCCTTTTTGTATACCTCTGTTATGTTCAACGATTGTATCCCCGAACTCAAGTTCTCGAATCCATAAAGTGCTGGACGCAGACTCCCCATTCGGGAGAGTTTACAAGCCTTTTTAATACAATATTATTCATCAGATATTTCCAGTTTCGTAGGAGTTCAAATGTTTTCGTTCAATATGAATACAAATTTAACTTTAAAATTAACAATACAAAATTGGTAAAATTAAATTTAAGTGTCAAATAAAAAATAATTTAACATTATGAAATAAATAATTTAATTTATGAAAAGTTTTGATTGTAATTTAGTATGGAGAAGTGGGTAGAAGTTGCAGAGAATATGATTATTACTGAATAAAGCTTGATAAATTGGTTCTATATTAAAATATTTCATTATTGATAAAGTGTGACATTTTAGTTAAAAAATGTGTACCAAATGACACAGAAAAAAAAGTTTCAATTAATAAATAAGTCCGCTCTAAAAAAAAGTCAGATTAAATAAAACGAGAAACCGTTAAAACGGTTAATGCTTTTTTTTGTTTTATTAACCGCCAACTTAAGTTGTTGGTTAATAAGAAGATAGTAACTTTTAACCGATTCACTTGTCCAGTTAAATCCTTATTCATTTAACCAGGATCGGTTACCAGCAATTACTTGCCCTCTTCTTTTTTGATGAGCAGCATTTCCAGAGCGAAAAGCAGGAGAACTACAATTAAAAGAATTTTCCAGATTTCAAAGCCGTAACGTGTTTGCAGAATGTGTTTTTTCCAATCCGCACCTAAAAATTTTATGTGTTTATTAGTGGAAGTTGTAATCCTTTTAAAATCGCTTTCAGCGTAATCTAAATTTATACTTGCGAGTCTATTATCAAGTTTGTAAATTCCAGCAGATGAGCAGATAAAATATTGTTCATTGGTTTGGATGGTATTTCCTGAAGGTAACTCTATAAAAGGCGAATCCAATTTGATTTTGCTGCCAACTTTAAGAGCGATATACTGGTTAATCTCGGAACATAGAAATTGCAGGCAATTATAAGCAAAAACCGGAAATGAGGAATCTAATAAAAATGGATTTTGCAAGCTTTCGATATCAAACAGCCAAAGACAGATTTTGTCTTTTTCAAGAGCTAATGGAAAATCCAGAGCTTGCAAAAGCACATCGGAAGATGATGATATTTTCCAGGTATCATTAAAAGTAATATTTCGGGATGATCCCAAAAGATTGGTAATGGGATGAAATTTATTGATAAAGGTAACTTGCATGTTTTTATCGAAATGGCGGAATTCCTCGAATTTAACAGAGAATAAATTTCCCAGATAATTTTGCCATTCCTCAGAAAGATTTCTATCTGCAATAAAGAGGATTCCCTTTTTATTCTTTTGCAGTTTGTCCAAAATAAATTCAAGTTTCGTACTGAGTTTCTGCTTCTTAAAAACAATAATATTTTCGAAATCTTTCAGAGTTTCATAATTCAGGTTTTCTGTAGAGAAAATCCTAATGTTTTCAGGATTATTTGTATAAATTTCCAGGATCGTCTGTAGCGGAATGGGAAGCTCATTTGCATCTGAAATTACAGCAACTTCTGGAGAAAGATTGTAAAAGAAACTAAAGTAATTGCGATTATCAAAAGGCAGTCTTTCATTCTTAACCTGAACATAACCGGAATGCCAGCCTGACTTTTCCAGGTTGATAGCAAAGGTTTCCTTTTTTCTTTGAAACGGTTGGAGATCAACAACTTTTTCAGAAGTGGTTTGCCCTTCAAAAAAGAGCTGACAAATAATATCCTGCTGGGAAAAATCAGCATGATTCACAACCTCGAAAGAGAGGATTTTCTGAAATGTCCTTTTGGTTAATTCTGCTGTTAACTGCACATTCTGGCAACTGATATTATTTTTGTTTTCCAGCTCGGTTGTGGGAATGAAAAATGTGGGAATATCAATTTTTTCCGGCAATTCTTGTTCTTGAAAATCTGTGATAAAATAGATTTCCTGGTTGGGAAGATGGCTCTCTTTCAATTTCCCGGAAGCTAAAGCAATTACCTCTTTTAAAGGATGAGCCTGGGGAGTGATGGAAATATTGGTAATCAGGTCTTCAGGGATTTTTCCATAGATCAGGTTTCCGTTAAGATTGTTCCAGTCTTTATTTAATGTCAGGATTAAAGTAATATCATCTTTAGAGATAATTTCATTGATTTCAGAGGTAATGGATTTTGCCTTTTCAAGTTCGGTTTGAGTATCGATCAGAAAATCCATGCTATAGGAATTATCTATAATTAGGGCAATTGCAGTTTGAGGATGCAGATTGCCTTTATCGAGAAAGGGAGCTTTTAAAGCCGGACGTGAGATTGCCAGAATTGTGAAAAGAATAATCAACATCCTCAGAATCAGCAGCAGCAGGTTTTTAATATTGATCTTTCTTCTCTGTTTTTTCTGGCTTTCTTTGATGAACCTGATGGTACTGAAAATGATTTTACGCGGTTTCTTTTTGGCAAAAAGATAGATCAAGATCGGTATGACGATAGCAGAGGAAAGAATTAAAATTCCGGAATTTAAAAAACTGAACATTTTTCTTCAAGCTTTGTTAGGATTTTAAGAGCTACAAAATAGAAGCCGATTCCGTAAAAAATACCAAAAATCGTATCAATAAAATAGTGATAATGGAGATAAACAGTGGAAATGCTGAGCAGAAACGTGAGAACAAGATAAATGTAACCGAGTACTTTTTGATTTCGCAGAGCACAAATCGTAACAGCCACCGATAAAGCTACATGCGAGCTGGGAAACGCCCCGCCATAATGAGTTGTATGACTGTAGATAAATGTCATGATCCTGCTGAAAATACCATATCGATAAATCTTGGTAAGTTCAAGAGTTAAATCCCAAAATCTGCCGCCAGTCACAGGTAAAACATTGTAGGTGAGATAGCAAGTATAAAAGACAAAACTGAGAGTGAAAACAAATTTATGAAAAACCTTCCTGTTTTTCAGATAGAGGTAAATTCCCAGACATGGGAACATCAAATAATAAGAAAAATAGGAAAAAGCCATAATTTCGTGGATGAAAAAATTATCGCATTTAAGTCCCCACTGGATGGCTGGTTGATATCCGAAAATCAGCAAATCAATTTTCTGGAAAAAGGGATCAATGAAATCCGGGAAAAAAACTTTATTCAGAGCAGAGGTTACCTCAAAAAAATAGAGAAATGTTAAGAAAGGATACCAGTCCCTGAAAAAGGATAAAATTTTAGATTTGTGAGAATATTGCACCAGTAAGAAAATCACTATTCCGATCATGAGAAAGACGAAAAAATGGAGTTGCGGATTTAAAATGCGTTTCCATCCAAAAAGGATAAAAAGCAAATTTATGAAAATATACGCAAAAGAGATGAAATCGATGGGTCGAAATCTATTTTTAGTCATGAAATCAAATTTTCTTATCAAAGATCCTGTAGGTTTTATAAATGGACGCATTCAAACTTTTAGAAATTCTGTTCATCATTTTATTGGTTTCCAGAACCCAGGAAAATTCAGCATCAGTGTATGGGTTTTTATGTTCATAAGCAGTTTTGAAAGAATGATAATAAAACGAAACATCGATACCGCGATTTTTATATTTATCCAGAACACCCATAATGGGAACTCTCAGACCGGGAATTTTATTTTTATATTTGAGGAATTTGAGCCAACCCAGGGGAAAAAGCTTTCCCTTAATTTTTTTGAGAATGAAATTGTAATCCGGCAGGGTAACAGAGAAACCGATTGCTTTTCCAGCAATTTCTGCGATAAAGACAAATTCAGGTCTTAAGATAGGAAGTATATTATCAACCACTAAATCAAATTCTTTTTCTGTGGTGGGAACATAACCCCAGTTATTTTTCCACGCTTCTTCGTAAATATGAAAAACCATGGCAACATCAGCTTTAAGTTTTTTCCTGTTTTTGGTGGTCAAACAGCGGATAGTAAAATTTCCGCGCTTTTCAATTTTGGCAGCCAGTCTTGCCAGGCGTTCCGGTGGTTTTTGTACTTTGATGTGATAGGCATAAACATCCATTGCTTTTTTCAATCCGGCTTTTTCAAATAAAGATTTATAATAAGAAAAATTGTAGGTCATCAGAACCATGGGTGGAGAATCAAAGGGATCGATAAGCAGAGCACATTCATCATTTACAGAGAAGTTCATAGGACCGCGCATCGTATCAAATCCTTTTTCTTTCAGCCAGGTTAAGGCTACATCAAAAAGAGCATTTGCTACTTCCTGCTCATTGATAGATTCATAGAAACCAAAAAATCCTACTTTATCTTTGTGAGTTTTATTGTGCAGAGTATTGGTATGAGCGGAGATCCTGCCAACCACTTTGTCGTTTTGTAAAGCCAGAAAAAGCTGTACTTCGGAATGTTTGAAATAGGGATTCCTTTTAGAATTGAAGAACTTTTTCTGGTCCATGAGAAGAGGAGCCACCCAATAAGGGTCATCTTTATAGAGCCGGAAGGGTAATTTGATAAATTTTCTTAATTCTTTCTGAGTTGAGACCGGAACAATTAGCATTATATTTCTCCTAATTTTTTGGACACAAAATAGTTAATAATACCCATTAAAAAAGCAGCGATGAACATCTTCCCGAGAAATTCTTTTCCACCGGGGAAAAAGAAATTAATGAAGGGAGGAAGCAGTACAATCATATACTGAGCAAAGCGTATCTGCTTGAAGAAGAAAACGGAAATCATAGCCAGAAAAATCACGATTATCATGGGCCAGGGAGCAAAAAAAGTGACCAATCCCATATAGGTGAAAAGACCTCTCCCGCCTTTAAAATGGTGAGTTACCGGCATGCAGTGACCAACAACCATAATAAAGCCCAAAACGAGTAAATGATTTTGTGAGGAAATTGATTGAGTGATAGCAAAATAGTTTAAGAAAAAATTCAGCACAATAAGATAAAGATAGATTTTGCCAAAATCTACAATGCCGGTAAGAATTCCTAAAAATTTACCGACATTATGAAAAATATTTTCCGTATCAGGATGACCGGTTCCCACTTTGTCAATATTCAAACTTCTAAAGTACTTGGCAATGAGTCTGGCTGCTGAATGGCAGCCGATTAAATAAGATAAAATCAGCAGTCCGGCAAAAATTAAGATTGGAATCATAGTTTTTCCTTTTAAAAATTTCTTATTCCGAAAATGGCTGTTCCGATGCGGATGATGTTCGCACCTTCCTGGATGGCAATTTCAAAATCGTTAGTCATTCCCATGGAAAGATATTTCATCTCCACATTAGGAATTTTTTCAGCTTTTATTTTCTCGAAAATTTTTCTCAGGATTTGAAAGCATTTGCGGATTTTTTCTTCATTATCAGAGAATATCCCGATCGTCATCAAACCCTTTATTTTAAGATTGGAAAGGGAACTGATTTTTTTTATGAAAGCAAGAGTTTCATTTGGTTTTATACCGAATTTGCTTTGCTCTTCCGAAGTATTAACCTGGATCAGAATATCTTGTTTTTTATCTTTTTTGGATAGATATTCGTTTAGTTTTTCGGCGGTTGAAAATTTATCGATCGAGTGTATCAAATCCGGATTTAATTTCATCAGTTTAGGAATTTTATTGGATTGCAAATGACCCACGAAATGGAACTCTTTATATTTTTCTTTGAGCAGTGGAAGTTTCTGCTCAGCTTCCTGTACTTTATTTTCCCCGACAAATTCGATGCCGAATTTGAGAGCTGAATCGATAGTTTCCGGAGTGCGGGTTTTGGTTATAGCAATTAGTTTAATACTTTCAGGATTTATACCAGCACGCTCTGCAATAGTATTAATCTGGATTCTTAATTTATCGATTCTTTCTTTCATTTTATTTTCAGTCATATTCATTTTTTCATTACTTATGATTGTTCTCGACTCACACTTCAGTCTTCATTTTATTACGCCCGGACAAGTCGTTGCGAGTCAAGTCCAATCCCTGCAAATCCGTATTATCTGTGTCATCCGTGTTCCATTTTTTCTTAACTTGTTTTGAAAATTTAAAGAAAACTTTTAATGTCAATAAAAAACCTGCCGAACTATTAAATTCGGCAGGTCAATAAGTATTTTTATCAGAAAATTATTTCAATAAGATCATCTTCTTGGTTGAACTATAATTTCCTGTTTCCAGCTTATAAAGATAGATTCCACTGCCAACTGGATTATTCCTATTATCAATTCCGTTCCAAATAGCTGAATGTACTCCGGCATCATAATTATCGGAAATGAGAGTTTTTACCAACTGACCACGAATATTGAAGATTTCAAGTTTGACAAAGTTGTTTTCGTGTAAGCCAAAACTGATGGTTGTTTGCGGATTGAATGGATTGGGATAATTATTTCCCAGCGAAGTAACAAAAGTTGGAACTTCAATTTCGTTTGAACCTGATGAATTTTGAGAAATCGCAATTGCTTTTATGCAGAAATTGTAATCAAAAGTAGGAGCGAGCGGAATCCAGCCGGAGATCTTTAAATAAGCTCCTTTTCCTTCCACCCTGGGACCGGCATCATGATATGCTGCCGGTATTGCTCCAGCCAGAGAGTGTATTCTATAGCCAATAAAGTATTCACTTTCCAGGTCTATCGGTGCGAAATCTTCCAGCACAACTTCTACCCAATCTCCGTCTGTGAAAGCAAAGACCTGTTTTTCCGAGATAAGCAGTTCGTCTTTCCAGATCTGGGCGTAGATTTCACCATCTGTCGGATTAAAAGGAGCGATAAGCTCTACTTTTGCAAAGGCATCATTTTCTATGTTTGTCAAATCTTCTTCTGCCACACGAATAGCAACCGACAGATCCTGTAAAAGCTGAAATTGCCCAACAGACTCACTGGCAAAACAAATAATATTATCATAAGGATAATGCTCGAGGTCAAAATCGATAACCTGGTTTTGGGCAGTGATTTCAAATACAATTTCATCATAATAATTTCCATCTAAACTGGCTGTGGCAAGATATTCTCCAGGAAGAACACCGCTCATTGTATAATTGCCTGAAGCATCAACCACTCCGGAAGTCATTAGCTGGTTATCCTGATAAAGATTGATATGGCAGTTTTCCGGACTAATGGGAGCTGTTACAGTGCCGGTGATTGTTTCGTAACTATCCAAAACAAATATTAGTATGTTATTGTTTTCATCCAATACAACTTCATGTGTTTCATAAAAATAACCACCTTCATCTAATTCGATTACAGCTGTTGCCTGGTAGGTTCCTTCATAGATATAAGGCAGATCAAAATATCCGTTTTGATCTTCAACATAACAATCAAAGAAAAGGGGTCCATCAATAGTAACATAAGCATCATCAGCTGCAGCTCCTGTTACATAAACCTGGCCTTGAACATGAAATGGAACAGTTCCTCCCTCGATATTAATGACAGCGTTATGAATGATGTTATATCCGCTGGGCATTCCGGTGGGAAGAGAGAACCAGCCGTTGGAAGAACCTCCCCAGCCAAAATTTAGATGATAGTTACCGTCATTACTATTATAACCATCACAAATAATAGCATGCCCATCTGCACCGGAGGAAGAAATCCCAAACTCGGCGGGACGAGCTTCCATCATATCTATCTGCAGATTATCATAAAAAACACTGTTTATAGCGTCGGTATAGGACGCTGTGTCGTAATCATATTTATTTAGAAGAGCATAATAAACAGCATTTATGGGTGCTCCTGAACCGTTGGATGAGTAATCCATTTCTATGGATACACCCGTAGCAAAGGAGAGAGCGGAAATCATATCATTGCTAGGATTATCATAATTTGCATAGGCAATTTTCAAGTCATCCAGGTAGGGATTCAACTGGGGAAAGGAAGGAAAATCAAGCGTTAGATAATCATCATCAATATGAATAGGAGGGTTTGTGTAGTTGGAATAATAGTCATCCGCATCATCAAAACTGGCATCACCGATCCAGCGGTGATAGTGCATTATTTGCGACATGGCAGTAGCTGTACATCCTACTACACAACGTGCCATAGTGCTCGGATCAAGAGGACAGAAAGTCCAATATGGTGTAGGACTTTGATTCCACTGGGTTACGACCCAGCCTTCTGTAGGGCTATATCCTTCCGGAGGCCAGATACCATCCCTGTTTTGAGGAGATGCGATATTTCCTGTTAGATAATTTCTCCACAAAGTCCTGTTTGTCTCTTTTACATTTTCAGCTGTAAGGGAAATAGCAGCAAGTCTTAATTGCATGTCCTCTTGTAGATATTGAAAACCGATATTTTGCCAGATATTTTCCGTCATGAAGTTATTAAGAAAAGAATATCCAATAACGGGTGGAAGATCGGTATCTGCTGAAACAGCAATGAAACCGGACGGACTCAGATGAAAAACATAGGCTAAGGTTAAGCCGGCTTGATTTTCCATTTCAAAAACAGCAGAAATCGAATAATCTTCCTTTTCCTGAATTTGCAGTTTCAGGTTGGCAACTTGCAGAGCGTCTTCATAAGATGCAGTTTCAGCCCATAAACTAATAGCTAAAACTACGATAATTAAAAACAAAAATAGATGTTTCATGTTTCCTCCAATATTTTTTTTCGCTTATTTTTTGATTATGTACAATTTTTTTATGGTATATTTTTGTCAAACACTCTTTTGAAGGTTTACTAAGTTTGAATCCAAAAATAAAAATTGAAAAGCTCCAACTAAGTGGAGCTTCTCTTATCTGAAAATGAAATTCTATTTCAGCAGCAACATTTTTCTGGAAGCTGAATAATCTTTGGTTTCCAGCTTATAAAGATAGATACCACTGCCAATGGATTTACCGCTGTTATCAATTCCTGTCCAATTCGTAAAATGTACTCCTGCTTCATAAGTATCTGCAATGAGAGTTTTAATCAATTGCCCTTTGATATTGAAGATTTCGAGATTAACAAAGCTGTTCTCTTTTAAGCTGAAGCTGATGGTTGTTTGGGGATTAAAGGGATTGGGATAATTATTTCCCAGAGCTGTCATATAAGTTGGAATAACTTCTTCTACTGTGGGCAGAGTGTAATTTATATTTCCGGTTCGGGCCGGATTATTCTTGAAACATGGCCAGCTGATTTCTCCAGTTTCTCTTTTGAAATCTATCAGATTATAGCCAGTCATATTGGCAATGGCGATTTCAATATCATCGTCATTATCTGCGAAGCCGATGGCTGGGCTGACCTTTAAGGAATTTTCCAGGAAAAGCGGAAAATTTCCGGTTTCATTTCCTGTGATATCAATGGCATGAAGATAGCCGTCATCATCACCGAAAATTATTTCTAAAGTGCCGTTATTATCCATATCAGCGAGAATGGGAGTGGATTCAGTAGAAGCTCCGAAATTGACTGGAAAGACACAGAAATTATTGCCCTGATTATCAAACACAAAAAGTTCTCCTAAAGTGTTGGTGAAGATAATTTCCAGAGAACCGCTGTTATCAAGATTGCCCACCACAATTGATGATTTGATCTGACCGTCCACTTGCACCTCGAAATTGAGGGTAGCATCATGATTGATGACAACCAGTTTTCCATTTAAAGTAGCGATTAAAACCTCAGGATCTTCATCTCCGTCAATGTTGGCCACGATCGGTCCGTTCCAGGCTCCTCCACCCGCGGCATAGGGCCAGCCCGGAACATCTGTACCGGTATCGGAAGAAATAGCATAAACCATGCCGGTCACAGTTCCGGTGATGATATCCAGATAACCATCTGCATCAAGGTCGGCAATCGTGGGTGAAGCCAGAGTGCTGCAAGGTAAAGTGAGGGGGAAATTAGCATAGTTAGTACCATCTGCATTTAAGATAATGGCCTGACTGCCACTGAAAGTGAAAACAATAATTTCCAGAGTTCCATTGCCGTCTACATCTGCAATCATCGGATTTCCTTTTACCTGACCCCCAGTATCATATGTGAAAAGAATGTTGCCTGTGTATTCAACTGCTGCCAGCTCATTTCCCTGGGTTCCTACAATAATATCATTATAGCCATCGTCATTGATATCTGCTACTGCTACAGCAGCATTGATATTTGCTTCAAAATCTAGCGGGAAGTTGGGAAGTTCTTCTGTTCCGTTATATAGTACTGCATGCAGAAGACCGGTTTGATCACCAAAAACCACTTCATTTTCTCCATCATTATTGAGATCGATTATCAAGGCGGAAGAAGAGGTCGCACCTCCCAGTTCAAAGGGCCAGCCAGCTTGCGAAAGTGAAAGATTAAAATCGTAATCATAGCTGACTTCATAAGGATAGTCCGGATTGGTCTGGTTTGCATAAACTGTAATAACAAAAGGGATTATCAGATCAGTTAAATATTCGTCTGTTTCAAACCGGAAAGGTTCGCTGGCATTCCAGCCTGTTCCGCTACTGCCAATGTTGGGAAAATTACCAGTATCGTTGATGATTGTAACTCCGGGAGTTGAACAGCTCATAGTTGCATAAACACCATTTGCAGCAGCCCAGGCGCCACCGGAAAAAACAGCATTTTCCAACATAAGGGTAAGATCGATTGTTTCACCCGGATTGGCAACTCCGTCTCCATCTCCTGAAACTTCAAAAAAGAAAAAGTCTTCGATCATAAGTTTGGGAATCAAATCATACATCAAAGCCTGAAAAGAATTAACTCTACCCGCTCCTAACCAGCCTTCAAAACCGGGATTTAAAGCATCGATATCATCGCAAGTCATTTCCAGTCTTGCTTTTAAATCTGAGCCTGAAATATCCGGGTGCAATGATTTAATTAGAGCAGCGATTCCAGCCACGATCGGAGAAGACATTGATGTTCCCTGATAATTATCATATCCATTACCTGCGATAACGGTAGAGCGGATGTCCACTCCGGGTGCACTCACATCTATCGGGTCTCCATAATTGGAGAATGAAGCTATAATATCATTCTGCCCTGTAGCAGCGACATTTACAGCATTGGTGGCATCCCCAGGATAGTGAGGATAAGTACCATTATTAGAACCGTTATTTCCTGCAGAGGCAATGATTAAAGAACCATGTGATACAGCATAATCTGCCACTATATTATACTGGGAACTGTTACCTGAACCTCCGAAACTGCAATTAACAACATCAGCTCCGGAATCTATGCAGTAATACATACCATTGATTGGACTTTGAACGTAAGGAAAAGCTATATTTGTAGGTGCATGACGGGATGATATCAATTTCACATTCATGGTTGCGCCAACAACTCCAACACCATTATTTCCCACTGCACCGGCACAGCCACCAACGTGGGTTCCGTGGTCATTGGCGGAAAGACTTTGATATGATTGGTTGTTATTATTGTAAAAATTCCAACCGATACAATCATCAACTTTACCGTTTCCATCATCATCTATGCTATTACCACCGGAAACTGTTCCGGATGTCCAGTTGATGGTCATTGGGTTCCCGCCACTGGTGGAATTGAGTTCAGGTTCATTTATCCAGATATTGTCCTGCAGGTCAGGATGGTTCCATTTAATGCCAGCATCCACAATACCGATGATGATCTCTTCACTGCCCCATGAATAATCCCAGGCTTGGGGGCTTTCAATAACAGGATGATGCCATTGCATGCTGTATTGAGGATCATCAGGTATAAAATCAAGTCTGCTTATCTGTTCATATTCAGCAAATAAAATATGCGGATTTTGCGAGAGAGCAGAAAGCGCTTCTTCGATATTGTCATTACTTTCCAAAATTATACGGTAAATATTTCTTGGATACATACCGTCTTTATGCCAGTCCAGATCCTTAATAAAATCGTGCTTTTGCTGCAGATCTACAAATCTGAACTGCTGAGCTAAATTATCAAAGCTGGCAATCCCGGTTTGTACAACTCCGTCTGTAACCTCAAAGCCCAGGATCCCTTCTCGATTTCCTATAACAGTTCTTTCAAAACAGACAACGACTATTTTCGGATAGGAATGCTCAGGATTGAATGGCATGAATTCAGCCAATAATACGCTTGCTAATAAAATCATTAAAGTGCATAATAAAATATTCTTCATGATTTCCTCCTAAAGTTTAGATTTTTATATTTACAAATTTTATTTATGTTATAATGTCAATAAAAAATGTTATAAGAATATTTGCTGAAAGTAGTTAATTTCACATTTTTGAAAAATCAGGTTATTAATTTCGGTAATTAAGCGATTAAAATCAGGGAATAAATTTTTCTGTGTCACTTGGTATACAATTTGTTTCTTAGATCACAGAAGAGATAATTCCTTAATTTAGGTTTTGTTTTCTACCCGGAATGCCTTAATTTCACTTATAATGGCTTCTACCTGAGTGAAATAAAAAATAATTTGATAATGGTTTTGTTTCATTAAGCTAATTTATTAATAATAACTTATCGTCTTTTCCTGGAGAATTTCATAATGTTCAGCAATTTCAGGGTGCAAAAAAAATTGACACGTAACTTATAGTTAGAACATATGACAACTTGATTTTGATTGGATACTGTAAGTCACGGGGCGAAGCTGTATCTACTTAGAGGTTTATGAAACAATTTAGAAAGTATTTAGACCAATTTAAGAATAAAAAAATTGCTGTTATTGGCGATTTGATTCTCGATAAGTATATCTTTGGAGATGTAGAACGTATCTCACCTGAAGCACCCATTCCCATAATAAATGTGAAGAAAGAAACTTTTGCCCCCGGAGGAGCTGCCAATGTAGCGGCAAATGTTGCAACACTCTCTGGCAAAGCTTATCTCTTTGGAATCGTTGGGAAAGACAGTGCCAGAGATACTCTTTTAGAGACAACTCGTTCCTATGCGATTAATACAGACGGAATTTTTACTGATAATAATAAAACAACCATACAAAAAATTCGGGTAATTGGCCAGCATCAGCAACTGCTGCGCATCGATTATGAAAAAACAGATTATATTGATAATGAAAAGAATTCCCTTCTTTTTAAAAAGCTAAGAAATCTTACGGATATTTCTGCCATAGTCATTTCAGATTATGCTAAAGGGATGATCTCCCAGAATTTGGTTGAACAAATTAAACAATATGCCAAGCAAAATAATATTTTATTGATCATAGACCCCAAACCTCTTCATAAATCTTTTTATGAGGGGGCTTTTCTGATTACACCCAATCGCCAAGAAGCTCAGAAAATGAGTGGAATTTTGATCGAAAACAAAGAAGATTTCATTAAAGCCGGGCAAAAGCTTATCCCTGAAATGAAGGCCAATATAGTTCTTACTGCCGGTGAACTTGGGATGTTTGTTTTTGAAAAAGGTAAAGAATATATTCATATTCCAACTGTTGCCAAGGATGTATTTGATGTTTCCGGAGCCGGAGATACGGTTGTAGCCTCTCTTGCTTTAGCCCTCAGCACAGGGACATCTTTATCTGAAGCAGCAGTAATAGCTAATCATGCTGCCGGCATCAAGGTTGGCAAGGTGGGAACCAGTCCGGTACTTTTAGCTGAACTGCTTAATAGTTTTCAAGGATAAAGTAACTTAAAGCTCCTGCTTTGAGAAAGAAGTTTGAAAAGTTATGAAAAATTTATTTTGGGATATGAATTTGTCGCAATCTGAAATTCAGATTATTTTAGATCAGAATAATATGAGTAATCCGTTAACGGCTTCGTTATATGCCAGGATATTATCATCATTTAATTGGTATAAGATATTAGAGCAATTAAACCAAAAGCAGTTGTATTCAGCTTTGTCCGATAAAGTGATTCAAAAAATTAAATCAAAATGTTTACAGGAACGCTTCAGATATGCCAGGAATATGTTATTTGAAAATGAAGCGCTAATTCGATAATGAAATATTACACAGACAAGTTGTATCCTTTTCAAGATAAGATCATTCAGGTAATCCAATCTTGTGATACACAATTCTATCTGACCGGTGGAACAGTTCTGAGTAGAAAATATCTGGGGCATCGTTATTCTGATGATCTTGATTTCTTTGTGAATGCTGATCCCAAATTCAGAGATTATCTCAATAAAATCGAAGAAAAAATGTCTTTAACTGGCATTACATTTGACGTTCTTACCAGAGCTGATGATTTCGTTAGGATCGCGACAACGAAAGAGCGTGCAATAGATTTGAAACTCGATTTTATTAATGATATTGATTACCATTACGATGGCTTTGAACAAGATAAGAAATTAGGAAAAATCGATAACATTCAAAATATTTTATCCAACAAAATATCCGCATTACCCCGGCTTGAGATTAAAGACTTTGTTGATGTTGTCTTTCTGGCTCGTGTATTTTCCTTTTCCTGGAAAGATATCATTGCTCAGGCCATAAAGAAAGATAGCTGGGTTAATCCCATTGATATTTCAAAATTGTTTAAAACAAGCGATCCGAAATTATTAAAATTGATTAAATGGAAGAATCCTGTTGCTATCGATGATATCATAAGAGATTTTCAAATTATTGCGAAAGATGTGTTGCTAGGGACAGATAATTCGCTGGTTCAGAAAGCAACTTAAAATTCTCGCTTTGAGAAAGGTAAAAGCAGAAAGCAGAAAGTAGAAAGCAAAAAGTAGAAAGCAAAAAGTAGAAATCAAAAAGCAATCCATCTTCGCTGCGCTTCAGTCTTCGCTACGCTACGCCCAGACAGGTCAGTCTTCACTCTGTTACGCCCCGACAAGACGCCGTCACAAGAAGGCAAAAAATTAAAAAGAAATGAAAATTGACATAGATAGAATTAGTAAAGAATTTTTTGATAATATTCCGGAAGCTGAATTTGCTTATATTTTTGGTTCTGCTCAAGATGGAAACGTAGGCCATAAGGCAGATATTGATATTGCATTTTATTTTTCAGAAAATGTAGAAATATCCGATAAATTAATCTTAAAAATCATAAAATATTTCGAAAAAATCCATCCTGAACTAACCCTGGATATTTGTGATTTAAATACTGCTTCTCTAATCTTACGATTTGAAGCTCTAAACGGGAGAAGACTTTTTGTTAGAGATAATTATATAAATCAATATGCAGATTTTTTTTCTTTAACAGCTCGCGAATATGAAGATGAAGTCTATCGCAGAAAACTTCAACTGAAATATAGAGGATATTAATGAAATATAACGGTGTGATGGAAAATAAACTTCGATTACTTGAATCTAAAGTTGAAGAAATTAGATCTTGGAATATTATTACTTTAAATGAGATCAAAGAGAAGATCAATTCTCCTGATGATTTTTAAATTCATAATTTTTTCAAATATTGAACAATATTAAACAAAATTGTCTATGTTTATAGGGCTATATCAATGAATAAAAATAGTATTTTAGATATTTTAAAAAAATATAAAAAAACTTCTAAATACAAAAGTAATATTAAAAAAATCGGAATCTTCGGTTCCTTTGCAAAAGATAAATTTTCTGAATCCAGTGATCTTGATATTTTTGTTATTCTAAATAATAATAAAATGTTTGATTTAATAGGCATCAAACAGGATTTAGAGGAAATAACTAATCGCAAAGTTGATATAGTTTTGTTAAGAAGCCGAATGAACCATTTTTTAATGAATAGAATTAATCAAGAAGGTATTTATGCCTGATAAAGAGCTCATAATTGAAATTCTCAATCAAATTTTAAAATCTTGTATTACAATTTTAAAAAAATAATATGTCAGACTTTGAAAATAAATATCTTGAGAAAACAAGATCTATTATCTTGAAATATATTAACAAGGATTCGATTGAAGTCTTTTTGTTCGGTTCAAGAGCAATTAAAACTAATTCCAAATATTCTGATATTGATATTGGATTATTGGCGGATAAGAAAATTGGCAGATCAATTATTTTAAAGATTAATCATGAAATTGAAGAGTCGCGTATTCCATTTAAAGTTGATATTATCGATTTTTTTGCTTTAGACGATAAATTTAAAGAAATTGCTTTAAAAGGAAGAATCATTTGGAACAAAAAAAAATCCTGAATGAAAAGATAATGGTTTTGGAACAAGCTGTAAGCAGCTTTGAAAAAACGCTTTCTTTAGATTCTACCAAGTTCCAAAGTATTGTTTCTGATGCTATAGATAATGGGAAAATTCAGAAATTCCAATATTGTACCGAATTGCTTTGGAAAGGCGTAAAGCGATATCTGTTTGTCATGCACGGCATTGATTCGCCATCTCCCAAACAAACAGTAAAAGAATTATATCTGACAGGTGAAATTAGCGAAAATATTTATGAAAAATTTCTGGATATTTTAGATACGCGAAATCAATTATCTCATATTTATAAAGAAGAGTTCTTCAAAGATATTCTGAATAAACTACCGGATTTTCTTAATACTATGAAAAAAATTATGAGCTGCCTTCGTTCAAGTTAGAGCATTAGGAAAATCAAAAAGCAGAAAGCAAAAAGCAACCCAGTGAAATAAAGGAAAAAGAAGATTTCACGGGTCAAGAAAATAAAAAAGTAAAAATAAAAAAAGATCAAAGACTAAAGACAAAAATCAAAACAAAGAAGGATGAATAGAATGAGCTTTAGAACACCGAATATCCTATCGAAGCTTATAGAGAAGCAATTATTAATGCCGTAATACACTTTGATTATTTTCTGGGTGATACAATAGCTATAGAAAAACTCAAGAACAGTATTGTCATTAACAATAAAGGAGAATTACTATTTCCACAAAAAGATTTTGGTAAAAGAAGCGAAGCTAGGAATCGATTGCTTGCAGATCTACTAGCAAGAACTGATTTAATGGAAAAAGCTGGAACAGGTATAAAACGATTAATTGATGCCTGCAAAGCAAATGGAAACAATTATATTTTCGATTTTACAGATTCTTTTTGGGTAACTATTGGATCTAATACGAATGAGATTGTCCCAGAAAATGTCCCAGAGATTGTCCTAGAAAATGTCCCAGAAAGAAGACTTGAACTCATTATTGAAATGATTAATCATAACAATCAAATTACTATTAGGAAGTTTGCAGAAAACCTAAATGTTGATCCCAAAACGATAAAAAGAGACTTAGATAAATTAAAAAAAGATGCACGAATTAAAAGGATTGGTCCCGATAGAGGCGGACATTGGAAAGTACTTAGATAATAATTTTAATTTTGGTACAGTACATCCTTTGTAACGAGCCAAGAAAACCTTGAAAAATAGGAATAATGATGAAAAAAACAATTAAAAATCAGCCAGTAGGCGGACAAGTAGTAGAATGAATAATGAAAAAATGGATTCCAGTGAAAAGATAAAAGCAACTCAAGAATAAGGACTAAAGATCAAAGACTAAATTAAAAATGAAAGATAAGATCTATCAAGATTTAGCGGAAAGACTTCTTGATTTTGTTGTGAGAACAATAAAATTTCTAAGAACAATTCCCCATGATAAAGAATATGATGTTTTTCGTTATCAATTGTCAAAATCGTCATCTTCAACTTGCCCAGTGAAATAATTTTACAAAAAATGTTCTATACTTATGTATTAGTAAGCGAAAAAGATAATAAATTGTATGTTGGTTATTCTAAGGATATAAAATTAAGATTTGAGCAACATAAAAAAGGTAGAGTAGAATCTACAAAAAATAGGAGACCACTAAAATTGATTTATTATGAAGCATGTATCTTACAAGAAGATGCATTAAAAAGAGAGAAATATTTTAAAACACATTATGGCAGATTGTTTTTACACAAAAGACTCAAATCTTACCTGTCCCGTTAAATCTTCTTTTTATTTATTTAACTGGGATTTCTCTGGGTAAAGAATTATATCTGACAGGTGAAATTAACGAAAATATTTATGAAAAATTTCTGGATATTTTAGATACGCGAAATCAATTATCTCATATTTATAAAGAAGAATTCTTCAAAGATATTCTGAATAAACTACCGGATTTTCTTAAAACTATGAAAAAAATTATGAGCTGCCTTCGTTCAAGTTAGAGCATTAGGAAAATCAAAAAGCAGAAAGCAACCCAGTGAAATAAAGGAAAAAGAAGATTTCACGGGTCAAGAAAAGCAAAAAGAAAAAAAACTAAAGC
>Ga0207996_1000908_pt1 | contig 23364 bp, 6 predicted proteins | sample AntAceMetag02UKG_FD_184773 | JGI IMG/M metagenome (GOLD analysis project Ga0207996, IMG submission 184773) | Saline lake microbial communities from Ace Lake, Antarctica - Antarctic Ace Lake Metagenome 02UKG (SPAdes) (version 2) | ecosystem: Environmental > Aquatic > Non-marine Saline and Alkaline...
TTAAAAACAAAACACAAAATCATCGATAGAGGATTGAGTTTCTATGCTTGCGAGGTTCCCCCCTTTGGGATCAACGCAGTTAATCCCTCTCATATGCAGTTTGAATTTAAAAACAAAACACAAAATCCTCGATAGAGGATTGGGTTTCTATGCTTGCCAGGTTCCTCTCTTTGGGATCAACGTAGTTAATCCCTCTCATATGCAGTTTGAATTTAAAAAACAAAACACAAAATCCTTGATAGAGGATTGGGTTTCTATGTTTGCCAGATTACCTCATTTGGGATCAACGCAGTTAATCCTTTTTGAAATTAATCCCTTGCTCTCCGCTTATTATAATAGCACATAAATGTAAACTACCGTAAAATGATGATTTTACAGTGATTTTGTTTTTTAGTAAATTCATTAAAGCGATAATAAAGGCAATATCACCGAATAGGGATGCTAATCACTGTATTACAGAATTTTGAGTTGTTCTCTTTTACATAATATTGTTATAGGCCAATTGAAGGCAGGGGGTTTGAAGGGTTGTTGGTGTATAATTCATATTATGTAACTTAGCTTGGTTGTCTAATTTAGTTTCTTTTTTTTTGATGGAATTTAAAGTCCAAGTCTTGCTTGCACACGGGCTTGATCGGAAGACTGAGCTAGATGGGGGTAAGCTGATAAGCTGAATGGGCTATATATTATTATTTAGGATGATGTATTTTTAGGTAAGGTAAGAATAAATGTAGATCCTTTATTAACAATGCTTTTAATACTAATTGAGCCTTTGTTTAGTTCCATTAATTCACTACAAAGTGTTAACCCTAATCCTGTCCCTTTTTCATTCTCGGTTCCAGGGTGTGAGCTATTATTAGATATACTAAATAGTTTCTCTTGTTCTTCGGGTTTAATGCCAATTCCAGTATCTGTTATCTCAATTATGGTGTTACTTGATTGGTTTTTATAGGATATGGTTATTTTACCTTTTCGAGGTGTGAATTTAATGGCGTTTGATAATAGATTACGTATTACTATGCTCATTGTGCTTCTATCAGCGTAAATACTGGAATCTTTTTCTACATTATTAATAAATAATATTTCCTTATTGGCGATCATTATCTTAAGTAATTCTACATTTTCTACAACTATATTATAAAAATTGTTGGTTTGAGTGTTTAATTCAATACTACCCATATGCGATCTCGACCAGTCAAGTAAATTGGTTAATAAATCGTAAGTGTTTTTACTGCTTTCGTTAATGACCTTACAAAACTTAATGTGATCAGCTTTTTTGTATTTGTCGTAATCTGTTGCCATTATTTCAGAATACCCAAGTATTGTGCTAAACGGACTAATTAGATCATGCGCTATTATAGAAAACATTCTATCCTGCGTTTCAACAGTTCTTTTAAGTGATTCGCGACTGTTTTGTAATTCAATTTCCGACTTTTTCCTGTCAGTGATATTATTAAAAATAGCTACAAAAAGATCAGGGTTACCTTTCTGTCCTTTAATTATTGAACTTGCTTGTTCTACTATAATTTCAGTACCATTTTTATTCAGTAATTTCATCTCACCACTCCAATTACCATTTTGTTGTAATTGAGGAAAAATTGTATTAATGATAAAACTTTTACCATTTTTATCAGTAAATTGGAATATGCTAAAATTAATTAATTCTTTAATATTATTATACCCCGTCATTTTAAGTAAACCATTATTTGCATAGATAAGTTTACCCTTCTCATCTGTTATTATCACTGCCTGATCTGTGGTCTCAACTATTTTGGATAACTTAACAATTTCATTGGTCGATCGTTTTTGGACTATGTTTATCCAAAAAAGAAGGATTATTATTCCAATAGCAAGTAATGTTGATATTATTAAAAATAATACCTCATTAGATTTCTTCTTCAGTTTTAATGATTCAATTGACCTTTTTTCTTTTTCTAGTTCATATAGTCTGTTAAGTAGTATTATTTTTTCATCTGTACTCTTTAGAAGTACCGAATCTTTATATTTGGTTTTTAGCTCAAAGTTATGCAAGGCTTCTTTATAGTTACCCTCCAAACTATTTAATGAACTTAATTTGTCATAAGCAACGGCAATAAAAGACATTATTTTTTGATCCTTTGCAATGGCAAGTCCCGAATCTAAATAATGCCTTGCTTTTTTATATTGGTGTAGCTCTGTATAGTTACCTCCAATATTTAGAATTGACGAACAAATAGTTATTTGATGACCCGTCATCTTCCTTATCTCAAGAGCTTCTTTATTATATTCTAAAGCTTTTTTAAAATCTTTTAATAACCATGAAATGTGGGCCTTGAATGTAATTAAAATCGATTGCTCAATTTTTGAATTATCTATTTTACAAATTGCTAATGAACTATCAATATATGAGTTTGCCACATTGTATTTAGATGTACTTATGTAGTAGGCAGCAAGTCGCTTGTATGATTGTTGCATGTGTTTGTTTAATTTAATCTTTTTGGAGATAGTAAGTGCTTTTGTCAGGTAATCGAGTGATAAGTTTAAATTACTTTCCCTAAGCGCAATCCTTGACTTCAAATGTAAGTTTTGAATTGTAAGAATGGTATCATTATTATCTGCTAATAAATTCGAGGCGCTATTTGCATAATATAGAGCAGTTGGGATATCATTAATATTAAGATATAAATATCCAATTAAATTTAATACTACAGGCTTTAAGTGTGTTAGTTTGTGATTGTTAATTATTGTCATTGCACTATCAAGTACTCCAAGGGCTGCCGAATAATTGTATTTTGAATTGTAATATCTAGATAGTTCCAAATATGTATTTGCCAACTCTTCATAGTTTGATTCGGAAATACTTAATTTTTTTGCTTCATTAAATAATCGTAGAGATTCATTTTTTTTCCCAACGCTATTTTTAAGCGCAGCAATAAAAATTAATGAACTAATAGCCTGGTTTTGATTGTTAATTTTTAAGGCTTCCTGTAAGGATTTGTTGGCATATTTTAAAGCGCTATCTGAACTTGACCATTTAAAAACTTTTGCAATTTGAAAATAAAGACTTGAAAGACTATCATTGCTAATGCTTTGTGTTTGTATTTTCAGATTATCAATTTCTGATATAGAGGCAAATGAATTATTACTAATTAGTAATGAAATAAATAAGCTTAAAAAGATAAATATATGTAATTTCTTAATATTCATAAAATTATTTAGCGATACTATTTTTTTCAGATAATTATTGGTGATACTATAATAACAACAATTCCAAGGAGATAATTGCACAAATATAAATAAAGTATTTGAAATCTATATTAGATGGGTACAAGTTGTTCATGGGGACTGGCTTGGATGAAAGTAATTTCAGCTAGTTGGGGCACGCATTGAAAATGTGCGCTAGAGGAGGGATAAGCAAATTTAATCATCGCATTTCAAGAATGATTCTTACTATCCAGAAAATAAACCATAATATCCCAACTACGAATAGTGTTATTTTAATTGTAGACCTTTTTATACTTAGTTGTATTGTCCTCCCTGTAAAAGATTCAATGAAGAACATTAATGATAGAAAAACAAATCCAAGCAACAAAAATGGGCCAATTATATGAAATGCAAAGGCTTGGGCTAAGTTTAAATTGGTAACTGCATGAAATGATCGGGTTAGACCGCAACTAGGACAACTATATCCTGTTATTTGTTTAAATGAACATTCTGTAATGCTATAGTTGTCAGGATTGTAGAGGTTAGATATAACTATAATTACAAATAATAACGTTGCAATAGAAAATCGAATTATTCTTTGATCAGTTTTTAATTTGGAAATTACCATAAAGAATTATTCAGACACCGTCTCATTTAGTTCTTCCTGTTTAGGGAAGAAAGAAAAACTATCGCTAAATTGTTCAAGAAACTCAACGCTGAATGCTCTGAAAGTATAACTAATTGGCAGAAAAACTACTGAACTAATATATGGAATAATCAATAACAAGAATCCTAAACAGCAGGTGAAGAGGCCAAATAATATAACGCTAATTACAACTAATATCGTGAGAACAAAAATAAATAAGCCATAGATAATAAAATAACCAATATGTTTTGAAAATACAGGCAGAAACTTAAACCAGGCTTTAGATGTAGAAATTTTATCTTTGTACATGATGGGTACCACAAAATCATTTAAAAATAATGAAACAAAAGACATGATGATTATCAATATTAAGAATTGTAGTACTATACCAATTATTGAAAATACCTGAGTTTGAATGGGAGCGTCATTTGTAAAAATACCAAATAATATAATTCCTGAAAATATAAGAGAGGCAGTTATAGCCAAGAAACAAATAATCCCATATATTAATCGCCAGATAAATAGTGAATTGCCCTGAGCTCTATATTCATTCCATGGTTTAACAACTTCGGCTCTGCTGTGAATTACATTATCCAGAAACATAAATTTACCCCTGGAACTCAACCAAGTAAATACAAGTAAGATTGCGATTAAAACAAAGGTGCCAACAATTATTAATGATAATAAGAATGTATGTTCTGCAAGCCATTGCCTGGCGATATCTGGGTAGTTTGCTATTTCATGCCAGTCAAAATCATTATATTTATTGCCAAAATTCCCTCCTCCGCCGGGGCCTCCACCACTCATTAAATCAGCCAAAAAAACTGTGAAGCCAAGTGTAAACCAAGTTTCTATATTAAATGGCTGAAACAGGGCTTTTTTCATACGATTCCATCCCCGTGAAAGGGGTTCGCTATAAGAAATATTCATAGTATTGGATTTTATTTGCTAATTGAAGCGAAGGTAATAAATTTAATTTAACAGGTGTAATAGCCAACTAAAATTTAAGTACTACGTTTGAACTAGAAATTCCAGATGTTAAAAAGGTTAATTACTTGATTATCTTTTTCTTTCTCAATACAACTAAATTAGAATTCTTATGGGAAACTTTAAAACTTATGTAGATTATATCTCAAGTGTAGTTGAGATGATCGGTGTAATAACAATTTTTTTGGGAGCATTATATTCTCTTTTTGTATTTTTTGTGAAACATCAAGTGGTACTAACTTTTTAATTTTCCCTCTATTTATTGTCAGTATGCCAACATCATCCAACTGAATTTTGATTTCGGTTTCTGATATTGTCTGCAAAATACCAGTTATTGTTGTGCCATCTAACACTTCTACTCTGTATGTCAAGAGTAGTGGAATAAAAGTTTTGGATTGTTTGTGAGCAGTTTCTAACTGATCCCAACTAAAACGGCTTTGATCAACTTCTCCCAGAGCATTTAAAAAACTCACTAATACATAATTAATCTTCGGTTATTTTGCATGGAATAATTAAGCCCGCTTTTAACCATATCGTATCCTGTATGTACTTGTTTTCGTCTATTACCTGTGCATGAATCAGAATATTATTAATTAAAATTTCAAATATTAAGCGCTAAATGTACGGAGTTTAATTCGGTAAGCTAAGTAATTATTTGATTTTGTGAAAAGTACGTGGATTTTATTCGCTATTGATAGTTTTTGTAATTTTATAGCAAAATGAATAGCCCCCCTTTCTGATTACTGAAAGTCTTATTGAGTATGATAGGAGAAATGATTTAAAACCAAAGTGATATAAATTGAGGAAATATTGATCATGAAAATGCGATGCAACGAATTGATGCATTAAACTTGTCCATAGTAAATATCTTAAGGACTATTGAAGGAATCTTAAACCGGCTTATGATCAAATGTTGGTTTTATGGTAGATTTCATTGTTTAACAAGGCAAGAATAATGACTATTTATGGTAACTTTCTTTTGTTTGAAACGTAAAAAGTTGTCAATATGAAGGATAGTTTTTAAATGAAAATAAATATTTCATCATTCTGTGATGTTATAATATTTTTAATGTCAATTTTTTTAATTGAAATGTTTGTAAAAAAAGTGATATAAAAACATGCCTTTATTGGTACTTATAAGAAAGGAAAAGTTTGTTCTGCTTGAAAGATAAAGCAAATGTTTGAGAGTTAGAAGATACTTTAAGCTTGGTTTAAATTTTTTTGTAACCTGGATAAATTATGGTAAGAAAATATACTATTGTCAATAATAAATTAAGATTTGTTCTATTAGCAATTATTTTATTTTTTGGTGTTTTACAAGGATATTCACAATGTCCTACGGCTGATGCCGGTGGTGATCAGGAGATGTGTTCAAATGATACACAAATTCTACTAGATGGTACTGCAACTAATTACACAAGTCTTAGTTGGCAAACAACAGGTTCGGGTTCATTTGATGATGACACAGATGAAGATCCAGTGTATTCTCCAAGTGCAGCTGATATTAGTGATGGGAGTGTTATTCTAAGTTTGTATGCTTATACGAATGTTGGTGGTTGTTTTACGGCAAGAAGTTCAATGAGATTAACAATTGAACCTGAACCCACGGTAAATGCCGGAACCGATCAAACAATTTGTGAAACTGACAATGTTAGTCTTAATGCAACTGCAACTAATTATTCTGTGGGGGGATTATTATGGGAAACTTCTGGTGATGGTACTTTTTCTAATTATGCCTCAGTTACATCGATTTATTATCCGGGTGTTACAGATATTTCAGCTGGTATTGTAAATCTTACATTAAATGTTACTGCCAACTCACCTTGTAGTGATATTACTGATGATTTAAGAGTTACTATTAATTCAGAAGCAACTGCTTATGCAGGTATTGATGGAACAGTATGCGAAGATGGTTCATATTCACTAAGTGATGCTAATGCAACAGATCATTCATCTGTAGTTTGGTCAACTTTAGGATCAGGTACTTTTTCAAATGATATTGCCCTTAAACCTACATATACACCTAGCGCAGCAGATGTGCTAAATAGTCCCATAACTCTTACCCTAAAAGCAAATTTTCAGTCACCTTGCAGTGGCTCCATAACTGATGATATGAGCCTAACAATTGAGGGCAATCCTACTGTATATGCTGGTGGTAACGATATTATGTGTGAAAATGAAACCTCATATAGTTTATCATCGGCAACAGCTGCCAATTACTCATCATTGGAGTGGACAAGTACAGGAAACGGGTCATTCTCCGATGATGGTACTCTTAATCCAACCTACAGCCCAAGTGCAGACGATTTTGCCGGTGGTAGCATAATGCTTACTCTTACTGCAAATCCAAACGCACCATGTGGTACAATTGAAAACAGTTCAATGACATTAACATTTGCCTATGAACCAATTGTAGATGCCGGAGCTGATGAAACTATTTGTGAAGGTAGCAACCTGGATATTAATGATGCAACAGCTACAAATCAATCGTCTGTTAGCTGGATAGGTGGTGATGGTAGTTTTACTAGTACAAACTCTTTAATAACAACTTATATTCCCGGCACAACGGATATTAACACAGGATCGGTTATTTTAACATTAAAAGCTACGGCAACCGGAGCTTGTAGTGGCTCTGTAAGTGATACAAGAATACTTACAATTAAAAATAATCCAACGGTAGATGCAGGTTCCGATGAAACTATTTGTAATACAGAAATCCTTACAATATCAACTGCAACAGCCGTTGATTACCTTGATTTATTATGGACTACAAGCGGAACCGGTAATTTTACTAATAGCACCACCTTAATTCCAATATATACTCCAAGCGCTGGAGATATATCTGCCGGATTAGTTACCCTAACACTTACAGCATCTGCGCAAAGTCCATGCTCAAGCTCAGATTCCGACGATATGTTGCTTACAATTTCACCATCACCCATAGCCAATGCAGGTGCCGATGATGATTATTGTACAGCTGATGCAAATTATCAACTGAGCGGAAGTGCAACTAACAACTCTCCTGTAGTAAGTTGGGCAACAACAGGCGATGGAGCATTTGTAGGTGGAACAACATTAATACCGACTTATACTCCGGGTGCAACAGATATCTCAAATGGATCAGTAATACTTACATTATCTGTTAATGGTATTGGTGCATGTTTATCAGAAACTGATGATGACGAGATGTTATTAACAATTATTGATGAACCAACAGTGAATGCAGGAATTGATGGAGCAGTATGCGAAAGCTCAACATATACGCTCGCCGGTGATGCAACTGATTATTCATTATTAGAATGGACTACTTCGGGTGATGGTATATTTTTTGCCGGAGGAACTCTTACTGCAATATATACACCCGGTGCAAGTGACATTGCAACCGGACTAGTTACACTTACCCTTTCTGCAACCGGAAATTCACCCTGTACAAATATTGTTACGGATGATATGGAACTAACCATTGATGGTGATCCAACAGCAAATGCAGGTGCAAATAGTGAAATTTGTGAAACAGATACTTATACAACTGCAGGTGCAGTTACAAACTCTACATCATATGAATGGACTACTAGTGGCACAGGAACCTTTGCCAATGCAACCAACTTAATAACAACATATACACCAAGTGCTGGTGATATTACTATCGGAAGTGTTAGCTTAACATTAACAGCTGATCCTGATGGTTCATGCACAGTTCAAGCTACATCAACAATAATAATTACAATTATTGCCGAACCAACTGCTTATGCAGGTCCGGATGCTACAATTTGCGAAGGTGCATATCAAGTTGGGGCTTCTGCAACTGACTTTTTATCTATTTCATGGTCTACATCAGGAGATGGAAATTTCGCTGACAATACTGCTGAAAACCCTGTTTATACTCCGGGGCCCACAGATATTGGTGGTATTGTTGTGCTAACAATGTCGGTTTTGCCAAATTCACCATGTGCTACTACAGCAACTGATAATGTTGTTCTTACAGTTGTTGAAGCTGCAACGGTTTATGCTGGCCCAAATGCTGAAATTTGTGAAACTACTACTACTTATACTTTAAGTGGAGCAACAGGAAGTGCCCCTGCTCATTTATGGACATCATCCGGATCTGGAATTTTTGTCGACAATACTCAGGTAAATGCAACATATCAGCCAAGTGCTGCTGATATTGTAAATGGTGGAGTAACACTAACCTTAACAGGAATAAATCCTCCGTGTGCAAATGAAACTTCTTCTATGCTTCTCACAATACACGAAGAACCAACCGTTGATGCCGGAAACAATGTAACAATATGTGATAATACTACATATTCATTAATAACTGCTTCTGCAGATAACGTTGATGTTATTACATGGACCAGTAGTGGTACAGGAATTTTTGATGATGCCGCTTTGGAGAATCCTACTTATACTCCAAGTGCAGCAGATTATGCACTTGCATCGGTAAATCTGACAATAAGTGCTACTGCTATAAGCCCTTGTGGAGGATCGGTAAATGATTTTATGACACTTAGTTTTGAAAATGAACCTACTGCTGATGCAGGAAGTGGTGGTACAATATGTGAGGATGGTTCTTTTTCTGTAACAGACGCTGTACCAACAAATTATTCTTCACTAAGTTGGTCTGGCGGTGATGGTACATTTGTGGGTGGTAGCACTTTAACACCAACCTATACTCCCGGACCAACTGATATTATCTGGGGATCAGTTACTTTAACATTAACTGCTAATCCGAATACACCCTGTAATTCTTCTGTTACTGATAATACAACAGTTATTATACAAGCAAGACCAACTGTTGATGCCGGTAATGATGAATCTATTTGTCAGGGATCTACTGTTACCCTGTCAACAGCCTCAGCAAGTGATTATTCCTCACTTTTATGGACATCAACAGGTACAGGAACTTTTGACGATGCAACAATTGATACTCCAGTTTATACACCAACTGCTGCTGATATTTCTGCAGGTACAATAACACTTATTCTTACTGCAACAAGTACATCTCCGTGTAGCGGAACTGAAGATGATGCTATGGTACTCACTATACTGCAAGACCCTGTTGCATACGCAGGAACTGATGCTACAATTTGTGAAGATGGTACTTATTTTATTTTTAATGCAACAGCAACAAACTATTCAACTATCGTATGGACAACTTCCGGAAATGGTACTTTTGATAATGCAACGCTTATTCATCCAATTTATACGCCTGGCACTGATGATATTGCAGCTGGTACAGTTACATTAGAATTATATGCTACCGGAACAAATCCTTGTATGGGATTCGATAGCGATCAAATAACAATTGATATTGATCCTTTGCCAACTGTAGAAGCAGGAACTAGTAGCTCAATTTGTAGTGGAGATAATTTTCCAACAACAACAGCTTCTATAATTGATTATTCTACATCGCTTTGGACAACTTCAGGAACAGGTAGTTTTGCTAATAGTGCGCTTGTCACTACAACTTATACTCCAAGTGCAGCTGATATAACAGCAGGTACCGTAACTTTAACTCTTACAGCAACAGGATCAGGAACCTGCACAAGTACTGTAAGCGATGATGTTATTGTTACAATTATTGCGCCTCCTACAGCAGATGCGGGTCCTGACCTTGATGTTTGTGAGGATGGTATAACAATTTCTACTGCCACCGCCGCTGATTATAATACTCTTTTATGGACATCCTCGGGTTCTTCAGGAACCTTAACAAATGCAAACACACTATTCCCTACTTATACACCAAGTGCGGTTGATATTGCCAGTGGTTCAGTAACTCTTACACTTACTGCATCTGCAAATACCCCTTGTTCAACTGATGCTACCGCTGATGTTATTGTTACAATTAGCGCTAATCCTATTGTATTTGCAGGCGTAGATGCATCAATATGCGAAACAGCTGGTTATACAGTAAGCACGGCTACTGAAACCGGTTCATCATCAATACTTTGGTCAACAAGTGGTGATGGTACATTTTTAAATAATGGAACCATTACACCTACTTACAATCCGGGTGTAACCGATATTAGTAATGGATCGGCAACTATTACATTAACAGCCCAACCAATACTACCATGTTCAAATACTGATAGTGACGAGTTTGTACTTACTATTCAGCCACTTGCAACTGTGGAAGCAGGTACAAATACTGCTATTTGTTCAGGGAGTACGCATACTACTGTTGATGCCACTGCATTAGATTATGTTAGTTTGTTATGGACTACTGCCGGAACAGGTACATTTAATAATGATGCTGATATTAATACAATATACACACCAAGTGCTGCAGATATTGCGAACGGGTCTGTTGTTCTTACTTTATCAGCAGAAAATTATGGTCCTTGTACTGGTTCTGAAACGGATGTTGTTACAATTACAATTCAAGATGAGCCTACAGCAGATGCAGGGAGTGATGCATCAGTTTGTGGTGCTGAAGCATATACAGTTTTTGATGCCACAGCAACAAATGATAACGGTATTTTGTGGACAACAATTGGTAATGGTACCTTTACTAATGAAACAACTCTTACTCCAACATATATTCCGGGATCAGCTGATATTTCATCAGGAAGTGCAGTTTTAACTATGACTGTTACCGCAATGAGTCCTTGTACAGGTACTGCTACCAGCCAGATGACAATAACCGTAAATCCTATACCTACAATATTTGCAGGTAGTGATGGTAGTGTTTGTGAAGGAGAGACTTTTACTGTTTCCGATGCTTCTGGTTCTGATTATACATCTATTACATGGACAACACACGGGTCGGGTTCATTTACAAATGCAAATACCTTAACTCCAACTTATACTCCTGATGCCGGAGATGTTGCTTTGGGATATGCTATTCTTACTTTAACAGGAATACCAATTGCACCATGTACAGGCGATGTAACCGATAATATGACATTAGCTGTAACTGCAATGCCTTTAGTTAATGCTGGCAGTGATGAAACTATTTGTGAAACAGAAACTGTTAATATTACAACTGCAACGGCATCTGATTATTTGTCATTATCCTGGACATCATCAGGAACTGGTGTTTTTAGTGATGCCGCCGCATTAAACCCAACTTATAATCCAAGTGCAGCAGATATTGCTGCCGGAGGTGTAACCTTAACTTTAACAGCTGTTAGCAATAGCCCTTGTAGTACAAGTCCATCCGATGATATGCTTGTAACAATTGCAGAGTCAGCTATAGCCTATGCCGGTGCTGATGCTGATGTTTGCGAAGGAACATCATACACAGTTAATGATGCAACAGCTTCAAATTATACAAGTGTTGCATGGATTCATACCGGATCAGGTACGATAACAGGAGCAGGTACTCTTACTCCATCATATATTCCATCAGCTGCTGATGCAACTACAGGTAGTGTTACTCTAACACTCTCAGCCTCAGGTAGTGCTTTGTGCCCAGATAGTACGGATCAGCTCGTTCTAACGATTTTTTCTGATCCCGTTGTAGATGCAGGCTCAGATGCTACTGTTTGTGATGATGCTAATTATCAGATAGTTGGTGTAACAGTAACAAATGGTAATACTTTATCATGGACGACTAATGGAACCGGAGTCTTCTCAAATCCAAATATTCTATTACCCGAATATATTGCTAGTGCAGCAGATATAGTTGCCGGATCGGTTGAATTAACTTTAACTGCAACAGCTAATTCACCTTGTACTACTTCTGATAATGATTTTTTCACATTAACTTTTGAGGAAGCTGCAACTGCTGATGCCGGAGCTGATGAAACTATTTGTACGGGAGCTACTCTTAGTATTACTTCAACAGCAACAAATTATGCCTCACTTTTATGGAGCACATCAGGAACCGGAACTTTTACAAGTGGTACAACATTAAATCCTATTTATACACCTAGTGCTGCTGATATTCTGGCAGGCACAGTTACATTAACCCTTGATGTAACGGGAGTTGCACCTTGCGGAGATGGAGCTGATGATATGATACTTACAATTCAGGCTGAACCCGAAGCTTATGCAGGTACAAATGCTACTATTTGTGAAGATCAAACTTATACCGTTTCAACAGCTACAGCCACTGGTTATAATGCCTTAATCTGGACAACTACCGGAGCAGGTGTTATAACAAATGGGAATTCATTAACCCCGACTTACACACCTGCTGCGGCAGATATTACAATTGGTCAAATAACATTATCACTTGAAGCTTCGGCAATAGCACCTTGTGTTAGTAGTGATTTTTCTTCAATGACATTATTTTTTGAAAATCAACCTACAGTTAATGCCGGGGCTGATGCAAATATTTGCGAAGGAAATAACTATAGTAATACCGATGCCTCAGTTACTGATTATGCCACTTTACTCTGGAGTACTTCCGGTACCGGTACGTTTAGCGATGCAACTTCATTAAACACGACATACACACCAAGTACAGCTGATTTTATTGTTGGCTCTATCACATTACAATTAACTGCTGGCTCTAACTCACCATGTTCAGGTAGTGTTACCGATGATGTGGTACTCACACTAGTTCCAAATCCAGTTGTTAATGCCGGTGATGATGGAACAACCTGCGAAACAGCAATATATACAGTATCTAGTGCCTCTGCTTCTCTTTATAATAATATTTGGTGGTCAACAAGTGGTACAGGTACATTCACCAGTGGCACTTCACTTACTCCTTCATACACACCGAGTGCTGTAGATGTAGTAGCTGGGTTTGTTACCTTAACATTAAATGCCGAAGGCAATGCACCTTGTTCAGCACAAGTTAGTGACCCGATGACGTTGGTTATTATTGCTGAGCCTGTTGCTGATGCTGGTTCCGATGCTGCATTATGTACCGGAGAATCTTATACAGTTTTTGATGCTAATGCTATTGGTTATACAACTATTGTTTGGACTTCTTCTGGTTCTGGAACAATTCTTAACTCTACATCATTTACACCCAATTATACACCAAGTGCCGCTGATTTTGCAAGCGGATCAGTTGATCTTACTTTAACTGCAACTAATGTGCCTTGTTCATCAACAAATGCTGATGTAATGACTATTACTTTAAGCAACGATCCTATAGTTGATGCTGGTAGCGATGATGGAATTTGTGAGGGTGAAACATACACTTTAGCTAATGCTACAGCTTCTGATTATGCCTTAATAACATGGTTAACCGATGGCGATGGCATGTTCAATAATACTGGAACTTTAAACCCGGTTTATACTCCGGGAGCAGATGATATTACTGATGGAACAGTTATATTAACCCTAAGTGCTGATGCCAATGCACCTTGTACAGGTACGGTTACTGATTATATGACACTTACAATTAGTCCGCTGCCTATAGCATATGCCGGACCAGATGTTGATGTTTGTGAAGGTTCATATACTTTATCCAATGCAACTGCGCTTAATTATACTTCCATAAACTGGACATCGTCAGGTACAGGAACATTAACAAATGAAACTACGCTTAATCCTACTTACGCACCAAGCAGTAGTGATATTACTAATGGTAGTGTTGATCTTACTATAACAATCACCGGATCAGGAAATTGTTCCGGTACGGATAGTGATGTAATAACAATTAACCTACATGAAATACCAGAAGTTTTTGCCGGTAATGATGGCACTGTCTGTGAAAATGGATCTTTTGATATAACTTCATCCACAGCAAGTCAATATTCAACTGTTCAATGGACAACTGCTGGAGATGGTACTTTTTCACAGGAAAATTCAATATTAACTGTTTATACACCTGGATCAGGTGATCTTTCTGCAGGTTCAGTTACTCTTACTTTAACAGCTGCTGCAATAGCACCATGTTCAAACTCTGTTTCTGATGATGTTGATTTAAATATAGATGTTCTTCCAACAGTTTATGCAGGTTCGGATGAGAACTTGTGTGAAGGACCGTTTACTGTTTCTGACGCAAGTGCATCGAATTATGCTTCATTCATATGGTCTACTAGTGGTACCGGAGTTCTTGCTGATGCAAGTACACTAACCCCAACATATACACCTAGTGCAGCTGATATAATTAATGGAGTTACTCTTACTTTAACGGCAACTTCAGGTGGAGCGTGCAGCGGTCAGGATGTTCAGGATGCAAAGGTTATTACTTTCTCTGAGGCCGTAACCGTTGATGCTGGTGCTGATGCAGAAATCTGTGAAGGCGATAGTTATACAATTAGTGACGCAACAGGAAGTAACTATAGTTCTGTTAGTTGGTCAACTAGTGGGAGTGGAGTATTTGCTGATGAAAATATTATTGTTCCAACTTATATTCCTAGTGTTGATGATATTGCTTCAGGTACTGTAATCCTTACAGTCAATGCAGTCGGACAAGCTCCATGCGGTGGAACTGTAATCAGTGACATGGTATTAACCATTCAAGCTGCTCCATCAGCAAATGCAGGTGTTGATGCTAATATCGATGCTGGAGATACTTATACAGTTGTTGATGCTGTTGCAGCTAATTATAATTCAGTATTTTGGGAAACTACAGGTACTGGTACGTTTGTAAATGATAATACACTAGTTCCAACTTATACGCCTTCCGCAGCTGATATTACAGCTGGGCAGGTTACATTAACTTTACATGCTACAAGTGTTTCCCCATGTTTAGTTGAGGTTACAGACGAACTTATTCTTACCATTGGTGGTCTGCCAACGGTAAATGCCGGACCTGATGAAGAAATATGTGAGAATGGACTATTTACAGTTACAGGTTCTTCTGCTACTGATTATTCAGCAATTCTATGGACCAGTAGCGGAACGGGATTATTAACAAATGAAACAACACTTTATCCAACATACGATCCTAGTGCTAACGATATTATAGTTGGCTCAGTTATATTAACAGCTACTGTTACTGCATTACCTCCATCAACGGCAACAGCAACAAATCAAATGGAACTTAGTTTCCATAATTTACCCGAAGTAAACGCAGGCGGCGATGCTTCTATATGCGATGTTGAAGACTATCATATTATTCTCTCAACAGCAAGTGGTTATTCTGATATTTATTGGACTACTTCAGGTACAGGATTATTTTCAGATGTCGGTGAAATTAATACTATATATTCCGCAAGTGATGTTGATATTGCAAATGGGTCAGTTATCCTTACTCTTCATGCAGAATCTCAAACGCCATGTACAGGTGAAGTTACAAGTGATGCCATATTGACTTTTCTACCATCCGTAACTGTATATGCAGGTGTGGATGCAACTATTTGTGCCGGAGGATCAGTAACAATAAATACTGCAACCGCGTCTGATTATGCTTCATTACAATGGACATATGATGGTACCGGAACTATTATTGATAACAATACTTTATTTCCAACTTATTATCCAAGTGCTGCAGATGAAATTGCAGGAAGTGTTACATTAACCCTTACAGGTATTGGTAATGCTCCTTGTGATACTCCTGAAAGTGATGATATGATACTATCTATATCTGCATCACCAACTATTTCTGCCGGACCTGATACTTCTGTTTGTATTGGTAATGATCTATATCTGGCAAGTGCTACAGCTAATAATTATAGCACCTTAGCATGGAGTACTTTGGGTGATGGTACTTTTAGTAATAATTTTGTACTTAATCCAACATATATGTTCGGCACTGCTGATATTGCAGTTGGCTCTGTTACCCTAACTCTAACTGTTGTTGGAAATGCTGTTTGTCCGGGTGTTTATGTTGATGATATAAACGTAACTATTAATGAATTACCAACTGTTGAAGCAGGTGATAATGAAACAATTTGTCAGGGAGATATTATTACAATAACCACTGCCAGCGCAACTAATTATTCTACGTTGTTATGGACATCTGATGGTACAGGTACGTTTGTAAATGGAGACACAGATTCACCAACATACATCCCAAGTACAGAAGATATTATAGATGGTACAATTATTTTAACAGAAACGGCTACCGCTGTCGCTCCATGTACTGATGTCGTTTCAGATCAAATGATACTTACAATTGGAGGAGGAGCAACGGTTTATGCTGGTGCTGATGCCAGTATTTGTGAAGGGATGTTCTACACTATTATAGATGCATATGCATTGGATTATACATCTTTTTCATGGACACATAGTGGTCAGGGAACTTTAGTTAATACAAATACTTTTGTGCCAACTTACAATCCTGACCCCGATGATTATGTTACAGGATCTGTTGTTATTACATTAACGGCAACAGGAGGCATAGCTTGTCCTTCTGCTGTTCAGGATTTTATGATTCTTTCGTTAAATAATAACCCAACAGCAGATGCCGGTACTGATGCTTCGATTTGTGAAGGGAATACTTATACATTATTCGGTTCTGCAACAAGTCAGCAATCTGTTCTTTGGAGTACCTCAGGTGATGGTACTTTTGATGACGCCACCTCATTGATGGCAACTTATACTCCGGGAGTACTTGATATTGGTAATGGATCTGTTGATCTTTCACTTATTGCATATGCCATAGCTCCATGTAGTACAGATGCAACGGACGCAATGATATTAACAATTCAGGAGTCGCCAACTGCCGATGCTGGTGTTGATGCAACAGTTTGTGAGAATACTTATACTTTGTCAGGATCTGCTAATAATGAACAATCTATTCTTTGGACTACTTCGGGTGATGGTACTTTTGATGATGCTACTTTGTTAACTGCAACATATACTCCGGGAACAAATGATATTACTGTTGGTACTGTTGATTTGTTGCTAACAGCATATGCTATTGCACCTTGTTCGGCAGATGTCTCAGATGACATGACTCTGACAATTCAGCAAGCACCAACTGCTGATGCCGGAGTTGATGATGTGATATGTGAAAATAATACTTATTTATTATCGGGTTCAGCTACAGATGAACTTTCAATTCTATGGATATCCTCAGGTGATGGTACATTTGATGATGCTTCAATATTTGCAGCTACATACTCACCTGGTACTCTTGATATTAGCAATGGCACTGTTGATCTTTCTCTAACAGCTTATGGTGTACCACCTTGCGAAGCTACGGATATAATGACTTTGACCATTCAGGGATTACCTACTGCAGATGCCGGTTCCGACACTACGATCTGTTATAATTTGTATACTTTATCGGGTAATGCAACTAATGAGCAATCAGTACTTTGGAGTACATCCGGTGATGGTACTTTTGATGATGTTACTTTATTATCAGCCACTTACACACCTGGTGCTAATGATATTATTGCCGGTACTGCTGATCTAACGTTTACCTCACTTGCTATTACTCCGTGTGTAGCCAGTGCTGCTGATATAATGACCTTAACAATCAATGCATTACTTTCTGCTGATGCCGGTGCAGATGATGTAATAGAAGAGGGTAGTAGTTATACTTTATCAGGTTCAGCTTTTAATGAAACAAATGTTCTATGGACAACCTCTGGTGACGGAGTTTTTGATGATGCCACTTTGTTATCAGCTACTTACACACCTGGAACAACTGATATTACTAATGGAACGGTGATCCTAACTTTAACTGCTTATGCTTCACCTTGCCAGGTATCAGATGATATGACATTGACAATTCAGCAGTTCCCAACTGCTGATGCTGGGGCTGATGCATTAATTTGTGCAGATAGTGATTATACTTTATCAGGAGCTGCTACTAACCAGCTATCTGTTTTATGGACGACCGCAGGAGATGGTTCATTTGATGATCCTACATTATTGTCTGCTACATACAACCCTGGAACAATTGATATAACTAACGGAATAGTTACACTTACACTTACTGCCTTCGCCATACCACCAGGAACTACTAATGCCAGTGATGATATGACTATAACATTTCAGGCATTACCCATAGCTGATGCTGGTGCTGACAATGTGATTTGTGAGAATAATACATATACTTTGTCAGGTTCTGCAACTAATCAACAATCAGTTATTTGGAGTACCTCAGGTGATGGTACATATGATGATGCTACATTGTTGGCTGCAACTTACACTCCCGGAGCATTTGATATCAATAATGGAATTGTTGACTTAACTCTTTCATCTATAGCAATATCTCCTTGCGGAACTGATGCAACAGATGTTATGACTTTGACTATTAATGTGTTACCAACAGCAGATGCCGGTACTGATGCAACTACTTGTGAAGATGCTCCATACCTATTGTCAGGCTTAGCAACAAATCAACAATCAGTACTCTGGACTACTTCCGGTGACGGTACATTTGACAATGCTACTTTATTAACCGCCAGTTATACACCAGGAGCAACTGATATTGTTAATGGAACAGTCGATTTAACTTTAACGGCAATTGCAATGCCTCCATGTGTAACTGATGCTTCAGATGCCATGACTCTGACAATTCAGGTATTACCAACTGCAGATGCAGGAAATGATGGAATAACTTGTGAAGATACACCATACTTATTATCAGGTATAGCAACAAATCAACAATCAGTACTTTGGTCAACCTCCGGTGATGGTACATTTGATGATGCTACTTTGTTAGCAGCAACATACACTCCGGGAGCAAATGATATTATTAACGGGACTGTTGATTTATCTTTTACAGCAATTGCAATACTTCCTTGCGGAGCTAGTGCAGTTGATATAATGACTTTAACAATTCAAGGATTACCAACTGCTGATGCAGGTGTTGATGATGTAATTTGTGAAGATGGTACTTACATATTATCAGGCTCGGCAACAGGTCAAAATTCTATTCTTTGGGCAACTTCCGGTGACGGTACTTTTAATGATCCTACAGATTTAGCTGCTATTTACACACCAGGAGCAAATGATATTAGCAACGGAACAGTTAATCTCACTCTTACAGCTTATGCTTCACCTTGTGAAATATCTGATGTAATGATATTAACAATTCAGGGTTTGTCAACTGCTAATGCCGGTGCTGATGATGCTATTTGTGAGAATAATACTTACACGTTATCAGGTACAGCTACAAATCAACAATCTATTTTGTGGACCACTTCCGGTGATGGTACATTTGATGATGCAAATTTGTTAGCTGCTACATATATACCAGGTGTAGTTGATATTAGTAGTGAAACAGTTAATCTAACAATTACTTCTTCTGCTATTTTGCCTTGCGGTACAGATGCAACTGATGTAATGACTTTAACTATTCAAACAATACCAACTGCAAATGCAGGTCCTGATGCTTCTATTTGTGAAATTGAAAATTATGTAACATCCACGGCAAGTGTAACAAATGCAACCTCAGTATTATGGGAAGTTGTATCCGGGACTGGATCATTTTATAATCCGGCTTCTTTATTAACGACATACTACCCGAGTGCCGACGATATTCTTATTGGATCAGTTACGTTAAGACTTACTGCATCTGGTGATATACTTTGTGCTACTCATTCTGATGAAATATTAATTACAATTATCAGAGAACCTGAAGTATTTGCCGGTAACCCTGTTGATGTTTGTTTAGGATCAACATATCAGGTTGATGATGCGTATGAGAATTATACAAGTAATTTTATTTGGACAACTAATGGACACGGAACTTTATCGAATATAAGTCTAATTAATCCAACCTATACTCCTGATGCTGACGATATAGCACTAAATGGAGGAATTGTTAATTTAATTTTAACAGGTAGTGCCATAGCTCCATGTTCTGGTAATGCTGTCTCTGTTAAGACTTTAACTATTTTAACAGATCCTATTGTTTTTGCTGGTAATGATGATACAATATGCTCAGGACAAGATTATACTATTCCTAATGCAAGTGCTGATTATTATGAAATATTGACCTGGAGTTCATCTTCCGGTGGAATATTCTTAAATAATGGAACTTTAACACCTACTTATCAGGTAAACTCCACTGATATTGCGCTTGGCGAGGTTGACATAACATTGTCAGCAAGTCCAATTGCACCTTGTGGAACAACAGTACAACACACATTTACCTTGTATATCTTAGACGGCCCTGTTGTTGATGCAGGTTTGCCGGTTACAATTTGTGAGACTGATAATTATACAAATACTGATGCAGTTGTAACAGGAGCAATAAGTTTGTTATGGTCAACAGCAGGAACAGGTACTTTTACAGATGCTACTGTCCTTAATACAACTTATCTTCCAGGTTCAAGTGATATTATTGCTGGCGTTGTTACATTAACATTAACAGCAGATGGTATCCCACCATGTGGTTCGTCAAGTGATGATGTTACAATTACTATTAATAGCAATCCAATTGTGGATGCAGGATCTATGACTGATATATGTGAAAATCCAACATTAATAACAGGTGCTTCAGCAAGCAATTATTCAGTATTAACATGGTCAACAAGCGGAACAGGTAATTTTGTAAATGGTGATCTGATTGAACCAACGTATTATCCAAGTGCTGCTGATATAATAGCAGGGAGTGTAACTCTAACTCTTACTGCTGATCCTTTGGCTCCTTGTTTGGTTTCTGCAAATAGTTCCATCCTCGTTAATATATTACCTGAACCAACAGTTGATGCTGGTCCTGACGATGAAATTTGTGGTATTACAGCTTATACTTTATCTGGGGCATCCCAAACAAATGCTATTTCCATACTATGGACGAGTAGCGGTACTGGGATTTTCGCAGATGCAACAACAATAAATCCTATTTATACCCCTAGCGCAGATGATGTTATACTAGGAGCAGTAACTCTTACTGTTGAAGCTTCAAGCGCAGCATGTGGAACTGTAACCGATTTCATGATCTTGGTTATTAATTCAATACCGGTGGTAGATGCAGGTCAGGATTCATCTGTTTGTGTTAGCGGTACTTATACTGCCAACGGAACAATAATTGGTAATTATTCGCTTATTGAATGGACTCACAATGGCGCAGGTAACTTAACATTTGTAAATTCATTAACCCCAATTTATGCACCTGATGCAAGTGAAATTGGTAATACAGTACTTTTAACAATGACAGTAACTGCATCATTACCATGTACCGGAACAGTTAGTGATGCTTTATCATTAATTGTAGTAGATGAACCTACAGCTGGTGCCGGAAATGATACAACAATTTGTGAAACTGATTCATACACAGTTGTTGGTGCAACGGCAAGTAATTATTCTAATATTTTCTGGACCACATCCGGCGACGGAAGTTTTAGTGCCGGAGGCTTAGACCCAACATATTTTCCAGGTCTCAATGATATTGTAGCTGGTTTTGTTGATCTTACAATTCATGTGCAGAATCCGCCTTGTTCGGATGCCACAGATCAAATGAGGTTATATATTATTAATCAACCAACTGTTGATGCTGGTTTAGATGCCTCGATCTGCGAAATTGAGTCTTATCTTTTATCAGGTTCAGCAATTGATTATCTTTCAGTTCTTTGGACTACCTCGGGTGATGGTACTTTTATTAATGCTACATCACTAACGGCTAATTATACACCAGGGCCAGCAGATATAATCAATGGAACTGTTGATCTATCACTTACAGCAATTGCATTAGCACCTTGTGTTAATAGTATTTCTGATTTTATGACATTAACAATACAGGGATTACCAACTGCCAATGCTGGCGCAGATGATGTAATTTGTGAGGATGATACTTATACATTGATTGGTTCTGCTACCAATGCACTGTCAGTTTTATGGACTACAACAGGAGATGGAACCTTTAATACTCCTGCATCACTAATTGCTACTTACACTCCCGGAGTAAATGATATCATAAATGGATTTGTTGACCTTACTTTAACTACATATCCGATAGCTCCTTGTGGTACCAGTGCTAGTGATGAAATGAGGTTAACAATACAAGAGTTACCGTTTGCTGATGCTGGTGCAGATGATGCCATATGTGAAAATAATACTTATACTTTATCCGGCGATGTGCTTAATGAACAATCATCTTTGTGGACAACCTCAGGTGATGGTACTTTTGATGATCCAACAATATTAGTTTCTACTTATACTCCTGGAATAGGTGATATATTAAATGGAAGTGTTGATCTATCATTAACAGCATATGCTATTGCACCTTGTGGTACAGATGCAATAGATGATATGACTTTAACTATTCAGGGATTACCAGTTGCTGATGCTGGCGCTGATGCATCTATTTGCGAGTTTAGTATCTATACTTTATCAGGATCTGCTATTAATGCACAATCTATCCTTTGGACAACTTCTGGGGATGGTACTTTTGATGATCCTACTTCATATACAGCAACTTATACACATGGTGTTGTTGATGCAACCCTAGGGTTTGCTACATTAACTTTGACTGCCGCATCAATTATTCCATGCAGTAGTGATGTAAGTGATGATATGACGCTTTTAATAACACCTGGTCCCATACCCAACTTCACCTACAGCATCATAGTATGCGACTCCCTCCAATTCACCGATTTAACAACAAGCCCTCCCGGCTACACGATAGTCACCTGGAACTGGGATTTCGGCGATGGCACAACCTCCGACCTACAAAACCCCACTCACCAATACCCACATACTACAACCCCCGGCGGCGAGATCTATAATGTAGAGCTAACCGTACTGGCTGATTCCAATGGATTTACTTGCAGTGGCACCATAGTATTACCGGTCAC
>Ga0207996_1000911_pt1 | contig 23342 bp, 23 predicted proteins | sample AntAceMetag02UKG_FD_184773 | JGI IMG/M metagenome (GOLD analysis project Ga0207996, IMG submission 184773) | Saline lake microbial communities from Ace Lake, Antarctica - Antarctic Ace Lake Metagenome 02UKG (SPAdes) (version 2) | ecosystem: Environmental > Aquatic > Non-marine Saline and...
AGGAAGACGACTTAGCAGCTAGAATTAATTTTGCTACAGCTGATGATAGTGGACTGATAACAGATCGCAGAGCTGGTCGTATTGCGACGGATGAAAGCTCTCAGTTATGTGCCTTGTTATCTAAAATAGAAATCAGAAACGTTAAAATATTTGTAAAATCAGTAAAAGAACATCGCGCAGTAGTAATATTTAGAGGAGATGGCTTATCAGATAAACTTTTGGATTCTGATCCTCAAAAAACAGGTGTACGGGCTAAAGAGGTAATTGCTTCAGTTGATAAGGCTAAAACTACAGCTGTCTTGGTAAACGAGTTTATTCACAAGGCTCAAAGTATATTAGCTGATAAACATCCGGCAAATACGGTATTATTAAGAGGTTTTGCAAAAACGCCGAGTTTGCCGCAGATGAAGGATGTATACAAGCTGAATGCTGCTGCTATTGCAAGTTATCCAATGTATAAAGGACTTGCTCGGTTTGTTGGTATGGAGATACTTCAGACAGGTTCAACGATAAAGGAAGAATTCGAGACGTTAAAAACTAGTTTTAACGAATATGATTTCTTCTTTATTCATGTAAAGGCAACTGATAGTTCTGGAGAAGACGGTAATTTTGCTAAGAAGGTGAAGGTTATAGAAGAAGTTGATAAAAATTTAGCGCTTATTACTTCTCTTAACCCTGATGTTCTGGTCGTAACAGGCGATCATTCCACGCCTGCTGCCCTGAAATCACACAGCTGGCATCCTGTTCCCTTTTTACTGTATTCAAAATACTGCAGACTTGATAATGCAAAACATTTTGGAGAAACATATTGTTCTAAAGGAACGCTGGGAAGATTTCCGGCTGTTGATATAATGCCTTTAATGCTGGCTAATTCATTAAGATTAACTAAATACGGAGCATAGAATTATGAAAGTTTTAATTACGGGAATCACCGGTTTTGTAGGCAGTCACCTTGCTGATTATACATTAGCAAAAGAGAATGTTGAAGTATATGGAACTATAAGGTGGCGCAGCAAAACAGAGAACATTGAGCATATAAAGGACAAACTCCGTTTGATTCAGTGTAATCTTAACGACGCATCGTCTGTAAATGATTTAATTGTAAACATAAAACCGGATAAGATATTTCACTTGGCTGCGCAAAGTTTTGTGCCTACCTCATGGAACAGTCCTGCAGAAACTCTGAACTCAAATATTATTGGAGAATTAAATATATTTGAAGCTATTAGAAGAGCAAAGATTAATCCATGGATACAGATTGCCGGTTCCTCAGAAGAATATGGTATGGTTTATCCTGAGGAGACTCCTATTAAAGAGACAAATCCATTGAGACCGCTGAGCCCTTATGGAGTAAGTAAGGTTGGGCAGGATCTGCTAGCTTACCAATACTATATGAGTTACAAACTTAATGTTGTAAGGACCAGGGCATTTAATCATACAGGGCCAAGAAGGGGAGATGTTTTTGTTTGTTCGGAATTTGCGAAGCAGATAGCAAAAATAGAAAAAGGGCAGAAAAAGCCTTTGATCCTTGTTGGGAATCTTGATGCACAGCGGGATTTTACAGATGCTCGTGATATAGTAAAGGCTTACTGGTTGGGATTAGATAAATGCAAGCCGGGTGAAGTTTATAACATATGTACAGGCAGAGCGTACAAGATTAGTGAAGTCCTGGACATACTAATTAGTTTGTCAAAGGCAAAAATAGAGGTAGGAAAAGATCCTGCAAAGATGAGACCTTCAGATGTCCCATATCTTGGCGGAGACAGCACTAAGTTTAGAAAAGCAACCGGATGGAAACCAGAAATTCCTTTTGAGAGAACATTAACAGACCTGTTGAATTACTGGCGGGAGAAGGTTTGATAATTGGTATACTAAGTGAGTATCCAGACCACAGAGGCAATTGTTCTTAGAAGCATAAATTTTGCAGAATCCAGCAAAATCGTTACATTCTATTCCCCTCAATTCGGCAAGATAAAAGGCATTGCAAAGGGAGCTAGAAGCGCAAAAAGCAAATTTGGAAGCAGTCTGGAGATATTTAGTCACATTGTTTTGGTCTTCTATCAGAAAAAAACAGATATCCAGCTTGTTAGTCAATGCGATCTGAAGAACCCATTTTTAAATATACGCAATGACTTGATAAGAACAGCTTATGCTTCATATTTTATAGAACTTATCAATAAAACCATTGAAGGGGCTCAGGATAGCGAACAGATTTTTGACTTAATCATTAATGCTTTAATCACGTTAGAAACTACTAATGTAGATCAGGAAGTTCTTGCGCATTTTTTTGAGATCAAGCTTTTGAAAATACTTGGATGTATCCCTGTTTTTGACAGGTGTGTAAATTGTGGGGAAAAGATAGTCAATGGAAAATTCAGTTGCAGACTTGGAGGTATCCTTAATAATGAGTGTTGGAAAGCAGATGAAAGCGCTTCTCGTATATCTTTGGGTACTATACTGACTATACAGCATTTACAGGCATCTGATTTCCCTGCACTTTCCCGTTTGAAACTCAATAAATTATCTAGCAAAGAGCTTAAACTAGTGTTAGAATCCTATATAAAATATACTCTGGTTAAGAACATAAAATCACTGGAATTTTTAGAGAAGATCAATGACATTTCAAGAAATAATAGTAGCTCTTAGTAAATATTGGGCAAAACAAGGTTGTATAATTGCGCAACCCTATGATCTTGAGGTTGGAGCAGGGACATTCTGTCCTCATACCTTTTTGAGAGTGCTTGATGAAAACCCGTGGAAGACTGCCTATGTTCAGCCGTCTAGAAGGCCGACAGACGGAAGGTATGGAGAAAACCCAAACAGACTTGGCCGCTATTATCAATATCAGGTAGTATTGAAACCTTCTCCTGATAATGTGCAGGACATATATCTGGACAGTCTTAAAGAGCTTGGGATAGATCTCTCTAAACACGATATAAGATTTGTTGAAGATGACTGGGAATCTCCAACACTTGGCGCAACAGGACTCGGCTGGGAGGTTTGGCTTGACGGCATGGAAATAACGCAGTTTACGTATTTTCAACAGGTTGGAGGAGTTGAGCTAAATCCCATATCAGTTGAGTTGACTTATGGTCTGGAGCGTATTGCGATGTATCTTCAGGAAAAAGACAATGTCTTTGATATTGATTGGACAAGTGAGTTTAAGTACGGAGATGTTTACAAGGATAATGAAAAAGAGTTTTCTGTATATAATTTTGAGAAGGCTGATACAAAAATGCAGTTTAAACTTTTTAATATGTATGAAAAAGAAGCAAGAAATTTAATAGAAGAAAAACTGGTTCTTCCTGCGTACGATTATACATTGAAATGTTCTCACTCCTTTAATGTTCTAGACGCAAGAGGAGTCATAGGAGTGGCAGAAAGAGCCAAATTCATACAAAGGGTAAGAAAACTGGCGTGTATGTGCGCAAGGGCTTATCTGGGGGAAGAATGAAGAATCTATTATTTGAGATAGGAGTAGAGGAGTTACCTGCTTCGTATGTTAATTCAGCGAGAGATGATATTGTGAGAATCACCTCTGAGATGTTGGTGGAAGCAGGATTAAAATTTTCTTCCGAAATTCGTTCTTTTGGTACTCCAAGAAGACTTGTTCTTTTTGTTGGAAACCTAAGCGAAAAACAGGATGATAAGGAGCTAAAGGTTCAGGGGCCGCCTCATGATAAAGCATTTGATAAGGATAATAAGCCAATGCCAGCCGCAATTGGCTTTGCTAAAAAATTTGGTCTGAGTGTCAACGCTTTAAAAGTAGAAGAGGCGAAATCAGGGAAATATGTTTTTGCCGAGAAGATTGAGGCAGGGAAGCCAACGAATGAATTGCTTAAGGAACTGCTTCCGATCCTTATAGGAAGAATACCTTTCCCAAAAACTATGAGATGGGATGATTCAGGGGTCAGGTTTGCGCGGCCAATAAGGTGGTTGATGTGTTTGTATGAGGATGAAGTGATCCCTGTCAGGTTCGGAAAACTAGAGGCAAAAAATATAACTTATGGACATCGTTTTCTTGCGCCGGATGCAATAAAAATCAACAGCGCGGATATTGATGAATATAAAAAAAGTTTAACGGATGTTTTTGTTATTGCTGATCAGGATGAGAGAAAGAGAGGAATAGGAGGAAAATTAGGTTCCATTTTAAATAAGTATAATGGAACTAGTGAGCCGTCTTTTGATTCAAAACTCTTGGAGACGGTAACTGACTTAGTTGAATATCCAAATGTGCTGGAAGGAACTTTCCCTGAAGCATTCCTAAAGGTTCCTGATGTTGCGCTTGAGGCGGCAATGAAGTCGCATCAGAAATATTTTCCTGTAAAAGATGAACAAGGTTTACTTACTAACAAGTTCGTTTTTATCTCCAACATGAAGGGTAGCGAAGATAATATCATAAGAGGCAACGAGCGTGTTCTGAATGCAAGACTTGCTGATGCTAAATTCTTCTGGGATGAGGACAGAAAAACAAGTTTGGAAGAACGAGCAAAGCAGATAATGGAGGCAAGAAATGCTCATCAGTTTGGAACTTTGCCAAAAAGAATCAGAGCAATAGAAAGATTGGCAAAGATAGTAAATAAGAATGTAAGGGCAGACAAAAAGGTGCTTAAAAAAGTATGTGAATTATGCAAGGCTGATCTGGGGACTCATATGGTTGATGAGTTCCCTGAACTTCAGGGAAGAATTGGAGGAGAGTATGCCTTGGATAGTGGCGAAGAAAACAGGGTTGTTTGGGGCATAGCCTATCATTATTATCCTCGATTTTCCGACGATTCTCTTTCTATAGCGGATGATTCTCTCTCTTTATCTAAAGAAGCTGATGTGGTTTCTATCTCTGATAAGATGAATGCGATTGTATCTCACGTTATTGAAAATGAGAATGCAATAACCGGTTCAGGCGATAAATTCGCATTAAGAAGACAGGCGATAGGAATTCTCAGAATAATTCTTGAAAGAGAATACGATATTAATCTGGAGAATATAATCAGCGAGTGTATAAAGCTTTATAAGATTGACGAGAAAAAGCATGAGAAGGTTTTTTGCCTGATTGTTGAATTCTTCAAACAAAGATTAAAAAATTATCTTCCAAGCATTGGACAGTATAGGTATGATTTTGTTGATGCAGTGATTAATACTTCTTCTTTTGAACCTACAAAAAAACATGAAATCTTGGAGGCGCTTTCTGATGTTAGCAGGAGTAATAATTTTGAATCAATAACAACCTCTTTCAAGCGCATTTCCAATATTCTAAAACAGGCAAGGGAGAAGGGAATAAGATTTATTTATTTTAACAAGAGAAAACTTGTTGAGCCAGAAGAAAAGACGCTCGCTAAAAAGTTTTTGGATATTAGTAAAAGCGTAAAAAAATTAATGAAGAACAAAGAGTATGCTAAGGCATTTATTCAAATTATAAGTCTGAGAAAACCTTTAGATGGTTTTTTTGACAAGGTTATGATAATGGACGAAAATCATGACTTGAGAAACAACCGTCTTGCGTTTCTGCAAGAGATAGAGAACATGTTTTTACAGCTTGCCAATTTCTCGTATGTTGTGGCAGAAAAGTAAAAAAAGATATTGATAAAGGGAACTGGATTAATATGACAAAAAACTTGTTAATAAAAAATTGCAGACTTTTTAATTCACTGCAAAACAAAAAGTCTGTAGAAATTCTTGTCAAAGACGGTACGATTACGCAGATTGGTAAAATCAAGAAAAATCCTGCCTGCGAGAATATTCTTGATGCTCAGGACAGGGTAATAGCTCCCGGTTTTATTGATGTGCATATTCAAGGTGCTGGTGGTGCTTCTGTGCTGGATGGGACAATAGAATCGCTGCAAACCATATCACAGACCTGTGCGCGTTTTGGAACCACAAGTTTTCTTGCAACCACTGTATTTAAACCTAATATGCAAAATAGATGGCTGGAAGTTGCTGCAGAAGCTGTGGGCTCTGATCTTGAAGGCGCTCATTTACTCGGGGTGCATCTTGAGGGTCCTTTTATTTCTTTGGAGAAAAAAGGCATGATTTTACCTAATTGTATATGTGCTCCGTCTTTGCGTATTTTCAATGAAATACAGAGTATTGCAGGAACTAATCTTAAGATGATGACAATCGCACCGGAATTTAACGGAAGCCTAGACATTATCCGTAAGCTTGTTGATTCCAAAATAGTCGCCTCGTTTGGTCATTCTAATGCTTCATATAATGAGACACTCAAAGGAATTGATGCAGGTATTTCACATGTTACTCACTTGTTTAATGCAATGGGCTCTTTCCACCATCGGGCACCAGGACCTCTTTTGGCTATTTTTGAAACAGAAAAAATCAGTGTTCAAATTATTCCGGATGGTGTTCATTTTCACCCCGGTGTGTTGAAATACCTGTTTAAAATAATAGGCGGAGATCGCTGTATAGCGATTACAGACGGGATGCAGTCGACAGGTCTTCCGGACGGAATCTATCTTTATGACGGACTTGAATATGAATCAAAGAATGGAACAACAAGATATCATGACGGTACATTAATAGGTACTTCTCTGGGTTTATCTCAATTGGTACTTAAGCTTAAGGGGTTTACTGATACTTCTCTTGATGTTGCAATAAAGACAGTGACTGAAAACCCTGCAAAACTTCTTGGTATTGAAAACAGGAAAGGAAGTATTGCTGTTGGTAAGGATGCTGATCTGGTTATACTAGACCATGATTATTCTGTTTGGGCAACAGTTGCTAGAGGTAAAATTGTATTTCAGAAATCATAACATTTTTAAATTGGGGCAGTAGCTCAGTTGGGAGAGCATCACGTTCGCAACGTGGGGGTCGGGGGTTCAAATCCCTTCTGCTCCACTCATAAACGCAGAAAGTCAAAATCGTGGAATGGGTGAATTCTAATTACAGGCTTCCGATCAAATCTTGGTGCAGGGATGTTGAAAAGGAATCAATGGCTCAGGCCATTGGGAGTAATAAAGGGTTGATACGTTTACATGTAAATTTTTCAGGGACAGTTCAGGGAGTAGGATTCAGATTTACTGTAAAAAGAATTGCAAACAGGTATGAAGTTACTGGTTTTGTCAAAAATCTTTCAAACGGAGATGTAGAGGTGGTAGCAGAAGGCGATAGGGAAGTCCTTAAAAGCTTAATAGATGCTATATGTAATAGTTCTCTTCGCTCTTATATAAGAAATACAAGCAAGGATTGGGAGCCTGCTACAGGAGAATATAAAGAATTTGAAATTAGATTTTAAAAGGAGAGAATAGAATGGATAAGGGAATCTTGAAATTTGGAGTAATAGGTACAGGCGGCCGGGGTCTCAGTTTTATGGATATCATAAGCAAGGGCAAGAATACGGTTGTATCTGCTTTATACGATCCAAATCCTCTACGTATGAAAGCTGCAGCAACAAAAATAGAGGGCAATCAGAAATTCTATGGCAATGTAGAGGATATGCTGGATTCCGAAAAATTAGATGCTGTTATAATTACAAGTCCTGATTATGCACATGAAGCTAATGCAATTGCCGCTTTAAAAAAGGATATTTTTGTATTCATAGATAAACCGCTTACTACTACCGCAAAGGCGTGCATAAATATAATGGAAGCGGCTAAAAAATCTAAAGCTACAGTTATGATGGGTTTCAATCTGCGTCATGATCCAACGTTGATGAAAGTCAAGCAGATTATCTCTAACGGTCAGTTAGGACGAATATTCATGATAGAGAACAGAGAGTTCTATGATGGCGGGAAAACATATCTTGCGCGCTGGAATGGAAAGCTGAAATACAGCGGTGGATTATGGGTCCATAAAGGAACGCATGATTTCGATATTTTTAACTGGTTAAATCAGAATGGGAAACCTATTAGAGTTTCTGCGTTTGCAGAGATAAGTGCATTAAGAAAGGAAGAGATACCTTTTAAGACAAAACAGAACAAATCAGTTGGACCGACATGTTCAGAGTGTTATTATAAAGATATCTGTCCTGATTGCACATTGCATGATATGGAGTTATGGGGTATGGAAGTCCAAAAAGTTGATGGTTATGCAAAGGATCTTTGTATATATAGTTCAGATACAGAGATGGATGTTTACGATAATGGCATTGCAATTGTTGAATATGATAACGGTCTTAGAGCTTCGCATCTTGAATGTTTTGTAACTTCTTTTACGGATAGAATGTATACCGTTGTTGGGACAAGAGGGCAGTTATCTGCCAGCTTGCATGAGAGGAAAATCGAAATTCGACCGCGCTGGTCACAGGATGTAGAAACAATAGAGATCGACAAGGTTGGGGGTGGACATGGAGGTGCTGATACAGGCATATTTGGCCAATTTGTAAAGGTTATAAAGGGAGAAGAGAAACCTTCTTCTTCACTTGTTGATGGTACGTTTTCTGTAGCAATTGGAGAGGCTTGCGAACATTCATGGCGCGAGCATCGAATGGTTGAAATTTCAGAGGTTCTAGATGTAAATAATCCATTACTTCATAGACAGCAGGGAACTTAATGTACATTGATAGACACTCTCATAGGGCGATTTTTTTAGATAGAGATGGAACAGTTAATACAGAGGTTGATTATCTAAGCAGCATAAAAGATTTAAGGCTCATCAAAAATACTGCAAAAGCTATCCGGATTTTAAATCAGAACCAGATTAAAGTTATTATTGTTACCAATCAGTCAGGTATTAGTCGAGGTCTGTTCTCTATAGACGATTTAGAGAATGTACATAATGAATTAAAGAGGAGATTGCATAGGAAGGGTGCTTATATAGACGCAATATACTATTGCCCGCACCATCCTGATAAGGAATGCTCTTGTAGAAAACCTAAGGATGGAATGTTCAAACTGGCTGCAAAGGATTTTGATTTAAAACTCAATAAATGTTACATTATAGGAGATAAATTAACAGATATTAAAGCTGCCCATAACATATCTGCAAAGGGGGTACTGGTAAAAACAGGTTATGGAGGAACAGAAGTGAACAGGATAGAAAAAGAAAGTATTACCCCTGAACACATTGCAGAGAATCTGTCTGATGCAGTAAAATGGATAATAAAAAATATAAGCAGAGGGAAAAATGAGTAATTTAGTGGGTATTGCTAAAGAGTTAAGCGGTAAAAAAGTACTTAGCCTTGGAGATATGATATGTGACGAGTATATATACGGAGAAGTTTCACGCATATCAAGGGAAGCTCCAGTGTTGATTTTAAAGTTTGATTCAAACATGTTCAGGGTCGGAGGAGCAGCAAACGCTATATCAAACCTAAAAGCATTAGGTGCCAAAGTCTATCCCGTTGGTGTGGTAGGGAAAGATAATGCAGGAGAAGAGGTTATTTCCTTTCTCGGAAAAACGAGAGTGGATGTAGACGGTATTATTATTGATAAGGGCTGTTCAACAATTACAAAAACACGGATTATGGCAGGTAGTTACCATACAGCAAAGCAGCAGGTTATACGGGTAGACAAAGAAAAGAACTTTCGCATAAATTCAATTAGTGAAACAAAGATGCTTACCTATCTTGATGAAGTGCTGGATACCATGGACGCTGTGCTTATTTCGGATTATGGATACGGGACTGTCTCAAAAGCAGTGTATTCGGCAATATCTAAGTATGCAGGAGAGGGTAAACTTGTTCTGGTTGTTGATTCCAGGTATGGGTTGCTTAACTATAAGAATGCAACAGCAGTAACCCCGAATGAAACAGAGGTTGAAGATATTTTCCATTGCAGTATTAATGGAGAAAAATCCCTATGCAACATAGCAGAGAGGCTTAAATCCGAGATAGAGTGCGAGAATGTAATCATAACACGCGGTAGTAAGGGCATGATGGTATTAGACGAACACAGTAAAAGCACATTTATACCAATACACGGAGGTACGGACGTAGTTGATGTTACAGGGGCAGGGGATACGGTTTCCGCTGTAGTAACTCTGGCCCTCTCAGCAGGAGCAAGTGCAGTTGAGGCTGCAAGACTGGCAAACTATGCAGGCAGTATTGTTGTTATGAAAACAGGAGCAGCTACAGCCACACAAAAAGAATTAGTAGATGTTATAAAAATGAGAAAGTAACTTTAAAAAACTATTACAACACCTTTTAGGAGAAAAAATGCGAAGTAAAGTAAAAGAAATTATTGAACAAAAATTACAACAGGTGAAAACGATTGATGTTCACAACCATTTAAGACCTGAAAAAACTAGCGCCAATAACATTGCGGACATTATGCTGTATCATCATGTACGCTCGGAGCTGGTTTCCGCCAATATGAGTTTAGATGGATCCACCTTGGATTTGCAAGATAATCTGGATAATACCGATAGACAGCCTAGAGACAGGGTCAAAACTGGGCTTAAATATTATAAGAACATAAAAAATACCACCCTTGGCCTTTTCCTTAAATGGATATTAAGTGATCTATATGGAATAAGAGAAGAAATTGACGAAATAAACTTAGAAAAAACCGCTTCCCTAATAGAAGAGAGGGGAAGAGATTTAAAATGGCAGGAGGATGTGTTTGATAAATATTGCGGAATTGAAAGATCTATCACTGTAGAGGAAGGCATTCCTCATTCAAACAGAATATTAAAAGGCAAGAGTATTTTCTCTGGTTGCCTTATAAGTGGAATGAATATATTACCGAAACATACTATCAGCCAAATAGAAGAAACATTTGGCAAATCATTGAATACGTCACAGGATTATTGTGACTATATAAAAGGATTTATTCGGAAATTACCTACCAGTGAATATGCCTTTTATAATACTAGGATTCTTCCTTATCTAACTTTTGAGAAAACAACAGAAAAAGATATTACTAATATTATTAAAAAAGCAAAATCCGGCCAATTTATTGACACAGTGGAAATCGGGAGTTTTTGTTATTTTACGCTAAAGAATATTTTAGCGGAATTAAGAGAAACTAAAACTAATTTAAATGTTATTCAAGTTACGTTAGGAGCGGATGTTCTTCCTCCACATAGGCCAATCACTCACTGGAGTGACAGCTGTTGCAGATCTTTGGCAATGCTGGCCAATGAAAATGAGGATTTTCAGTTCAATGTGACAAGCGCGTCAGATATTTTTACTCAGGATTTAGGAATTATAGCCAAACATATTCCCAATATAAGTATCGCTGGTTACTGGTGGCATACATTATATCCATTTTATATTAAAAAAGCTGTGGAAACCAGATTGGACATGATTCCAATGAATAAAATTATCGCTTTCTTCTCAGATGCTTATTGCAGTGAATGGTGTTATCCCAAACTGAAGCTGGTTAAAGAAATATGGGCACAGGTACTTATTGAGAGAGTTGAGCGTGGTTGGTATGATATTGATACAGTTCTTGAAATTATTCAAAAAGCATTCTATGACAATCCCAAAAAAATATATCATATTTCGTGACTTCTGAATGTAATAATCTGTTATATTTATTAAGAAAGAATACTAAATGAAAAACAAAAAACTTATGAAAGTTTGCGAACTAGATAAACTCCCAAATTTGATAGAAAAACTTAAAAAAGATAATAAAAAAATAGTTTTTGCAAACGGTTGCTTTGACGTTCTTCACGTAGGTCATATCAGATATCTTGAAGGAGCAAAATCTTTAGGAGATATACTAATTGTGGGTATAAATAGTGATAAATCTGAATTGCAATTAAAAGGGACTGGAAGACCTGTTATGTCTGAGGAAGACAGAATAGAGATTGTAGCGGCTTTGAAGTGCGTGGATTATGCAGTGCTTTTTTCAGATCTTACTGTAGAAAATTTGTTGAGGACTATAAAACCGGCAATACATGCAAAAGGAACAGATTATACAGCTGAGACTGTTCCTGAACGTGATATTGTTCTTTCCTACGGAGGACAGATTGCAATAACTGGAGATAGAAAAAATCATTCAACAAGTGATGTAATAAAGGAAATACAAGAACAATTTTAGATTATGATTGGCACATACGTATCAGAATACAGAATAAATAAACATCTTGTTTCTACTAGTCTTACGGATATTTATTTAGCGACTAAAGGTAATAAGACAGATGTAGTCATCAAAATATTGCAAATAAAACCGGATATTGAGGAAAAGCATATCAATAGATTTCTTTATGAAGCTGAGATAATTCAGAAATTGAATCATAAAAATATCCCTAAAGTGTATGACTTTGGCAGAGAAGATGATATTTGTTATATTGTATTAGAATATATTGATGGACACAATCTCAGAGAGCTGATAAGAACGCATCATAATCTCTTAAAAGATTATATCGATATAATCTTAAATATATGCGAAACACTTGAATATATTCACAAAAGAGGCATTATCCATCAGGATATAAAAAGCAGAAATATGCTTTTGACAAAAGACATGGATATAAAAATAGTAGATTTTGGTTTAGCTTATGAAAAGGGAAAATCTAATGCAAAAATTAGAGAAAGGGCTGGTACGCCGCATTATATGTCGCCTGAACAAATAAAAGGATATAGAGGAGATGAGAGAGCCGATGTTTACTCTCTTGGCGTTGTTATGTATGAACTTATAACAGGCAGGAGACCATTTGAAGGAAACTCTTTCGATGAAATTATTACTCAGCAACTGAATATGCTTATTAAACCTCCTCGATTTTATAATCCGAAGGTATCTAATAATCTGGAAAGCATTATTTTAAAGGCTCTCAATATTGATCCTGCAAAAAGGTACCAGTGCGTAGGAGAATTAGTTTTAGATATAAAAAGGGGCATGTAGATGATCGAAGACAAATATCTGACAAGAAAACAGGTTCAGCGAATGTTAAAGTTTAGTAGAGAAGAGATGCTGAAACTGATTAGTGAAAAAAGGCTGAAAGCCTACCGTCTAGACGGTCGCATTGTGTTCAAGTATGAGGATGTAGATGAGTTTATGCTTAAACTTGAGCAAAAGAACACTTCTACTTAATAAAAAGATAGATGAATCTTTTCCTTATAGTCCTTGTAGGCCCTACAGGTATAGGCAAAAGTAAAATTGCTATAAGACTTTCTGCATTCTTACCGTCGGAAATCGTATCAGCAGATTCAATGCAAGTATATAAATACATGAATATTGGAACGGCAAAACCCTCAAGAGAAGAGAGAAGAGCAGTTCTTCATCACATGATAGATGTTATTTATCCTGACCAATATTTCAGCGCAGGAGAATATGCGAAAATTGCAAGAGATAAAATAAATAGAATTATTAACTCAGGCAAAACTCCAATACTTGTTGGCGGGTCAGGTTTATATATAAGGGCTGTAGTTGACGGTCTTTTCTCTGAACCTATGGTCAAAGAGACTATTAAAAAAAGATTGAGAACTCAGCTAGCTGAGAAGGGTTCCCGTTATCTGTATGAAAAGCTTAAAAAAGTTGATTCTATAGCTGCAGCAAGGATTCATCCGAATGACTGGAGAAGAATAATCAGAGCTCTGGAAGTCTTTTTCTCAACAGGAAAGACTATTTCAAGTCTTCAGAGTAAATCTGAGGCAGACTCCATAAATTGCAGATATTGTATAATAGGGCTTAAAACAGAACGGAAGAATCTTTACGGGAGAATTGAGCGCAGGGTGAATTCAATGTTCAAAAAGGGGCTTGTGAGAGAGGTTAGACATCTCATAAAAAGAGGATACAGTAAAGACCTTTTGCCTATGCAGAGTTTGGGATATAAAGAAGTTCTGGAATATATAAACGGACATTGTAGTCTCAATGAAGCAAAAGCACTCCTCAAAAGAAACACCCGCCATTTTGCTAAAAGACAGATGACATGGTTCAACAAGGATTCCAGGACGAAGTGGATAGAAATAAATGATATAGATAAAGAAGTTGATTTAATTTGTCATAAAATTCTCAGACTAGCAGGATTGTGAAAAATTTGACATGGAACATAAAATCTAATATCATGCGGACTATACAAAACACATAGGAGATTGTAGTATGTCAAGACTGGGGAAGAGTATACGTTTAGAGAGGATAATTAATAGGAATACTGGGAGAACTGTTGTTGTGCCAATGGACCATGGTGTAACTGTAGGCCCGATCAAGGGAATTGAAAATATGCGGGATATGGTAAATGATATTTCTGAAGGCGGCGCAAATGCGGTTTTAGGACATATTGGTCTTCCTAAACATGGTCATAGACGACATGGTAAGGATATAGGGCTAATTCTGCACCTTTCAGGTAGTACTGTGTGGAGTCCTGACCCAAATGCAAAGGTGTTGGTAAACACAGTTGAAAATGCTCTGAAAATGGGAGCTGATGGAGTATCTGTCCATATAAATATTGGTGCTGAGAATGAGGCAGAGATGCTAAGAGATCTTGGTATGGTCAGCGTTGAATGTATGAACTGGGGCGTGCCTCTTCTTGCAATGATGTATACACGGGGCAAAAAGGTTAAGAGTGAATCGGATGTTGAAGGAGTTAAACATGCGGCAAGAATTGCGGCAGAATTAGGGGCAGATATTGTTAAGGTTACATACACAGGTTCAAAAGAAACTTTTTCCGAAGTTGTTGAAGGATGCCCAATACCAGTAGTTATTGCAGGCGGAGAAAAAGCGGCTAATGACAGTGAGGTGCTTGAAAATGTTAAAAATTCACTGGAAGCAGGTGGAGCAGGAGTTTCTATCGGAAGAAATGCGTTTCAGCATAGACATCCCAAGAAGATGGTTGAAGCGATATGTAAAATTGTGCATGAAGATGTCTCTGTTAAAGAAGCGTTGGTAATTCTTAATTCTTAATCGATAAGGATAGCAAATAATGAAACAAGTATGGGTAGATGCAAGACCGTGGAATAAAGAGGTTGTTACTGCAGCTCTGGAATGCGGAGCGGATTTTGTTGTCGTTGATAAAGGCTTCAGTGAGAAGGTGAAGAAACTTGGAAAGATACAAACGGTTTCCGAGGATGGAGACCTGCGAATAGGCAAAGATGTTGCGCAAATAGAAATTAAGGGAAAAGAAGACGAAATCAAGGCAGCATCGATACATAACAAATGGATAATTATTAAGACGAATGACTGGAAGATTATTCCTTTGGAAAATCTTATTGCTCAAACGAAAGGCTTGATAGCGGAAGCAAAAAATTTAGAAGAAGCAGAACTAGTTCTGAACACTCTTGAGAAGGGAGTAGATGGTGTTTTATTGGATATGAAAAATCCTACTGAACTAAGAAAAGTAATTAATCAGCTAAAAGCAAAAAGAAATCTGATATCACTTAAAACAATAAAGATCAGGGCTATAAAACCGTTAGGTATTGGAGACAGGGTTTGTGTAGACACATGTACCAATATGACTATTGGAGAAGGAATGCTGGTTGGCGATACAAGTTCAGGCATGTTTCTCGTGCATTCAGAGTCAATAGAAAATCCGTATGTTGATCAAAGACCTTTTCGTGTAAATGCAGGAGGAGTGCATGCGTATGTGATGATTACGGATGGAAAAACACGGTATCTTTCGGATCTTAAAGCAGGGGATAAGGCACTTGTTGTAAACTGGGAAGGGAAAACACAAGAGGTAATCGTTGGTAGAATAAAGATTGAGAAAAGACCCATGCTTCTTGTGGAAGGAATCTGCGGTAAGCAGAAAGTATCACTTGTTCTTCAAAACGCAGAAACGGTAAGATTAATGACTTCAAAAGGCAAACCAGTTTCTGTCGTCAGCTTGAAGCCTGGAGATGAAGTGCTCGGACACACAGAAAAGTCTGGCAGGCATTTTGGAATGAAGATTGAAGAAACGATAGTTGAAAAATAACTATTGAGGGATTATTAGAATCTGTCCCGGATTTAAGAGCTTAATTTGCGGGATTCTTTCCTTGTTTGCGTCATAGATTAGTTTCCACTTTGATCTGTCTCCGTATATATCTGGATTTCCGGCTATACTGTGTAATGTATCTCCTTTTTTAACCATATAATATCTGGCGGGTTGTTTCTTTGAGTATCTCTGTTTAATTTTTTTTGTCTTGGTATATTCTTTTGGATAAAGAGCAACTTGTTTTCTGCCAAGACGCTGCAATTTTTTTGCTGTTTCAATCTTGATAAAATGAGGAACTATATCCTCTTTATAAATCCATCCAAACTTATCTTCAGCGATTTTTATAAAATACCAGCTATCCAGTCTGCTGATCATGTTAAATTTTGTTTTTCTGGACACGCTTGCGATAATTTCTGCATTCTCTGATGGTTCAGAGTAAATTGAAGCAGTTTTATTATTTATGATAACTGTGGGAATCACAGGGCTACTTATGTCTGGCAGGGTTATGGATATATCTCTAAAAAGCTGATCAGAAACCCGATGTATCCATGTTTTTCTCATATGCAAAGCTGAATCAATAGCACCCATCACTAAGTCCTGTGGAGACAGATACAGTCTGCCTTCATGACTTGTAGATATACCGCTTGCCTGCCATAATAAGTTGCCTGTGTGTGAATCAACCATTTTTACAGAAACACCAATACCTACCTGGGAATAAATTACCCCATAGAATTTCCTGTAATGGGTTATCTTTCCGTAGATCAGAGCATCAGCAGGCAAGGTTTTTCCTATTTCCTGCGTTGATTTTTTAAAGAGCTTATCAGTATCTATCAAGCCTTGTTCTTTAAGTAAAGCATCACTCTTTTTGAGTTTCATATATGTATAGGATTTTGTGCTTATATGCCTGAAGAATGTATCTCTGAGGAGATCAGCTATATCTCTTGGAAGATTGTTGTTCTTTGTTTGAATGTTTCCATCTTTCTTTATTTCTCTTGTAATATTTTCGAACGGAAGTATTGCCACAGTCTTAGGAGGGTCTTTATAAAGAAAAGAGGATATTATATAATCCGGTCTATACTTTATTCCAAAATCCTCAAAAATATGATTCTTTTTGCTTTCTTTTCTGGTAAGTCTTAAGGAAGTGATGCAGCCTGTAAGAAGCACACACAGTAAGGTGAATACAAAAATTCTCTTTAACATATATTAGCTTATTGATTTTTTGATTCTTGGTAACACATCTAATACCGATTTATATCCTTCTGCGATAGCTTCCGCTCCTTTGTGAAATTCCAATGTGGATATGTCGTTTACCTCAGGATTAATTATTACGTCGGCTTTTCTTAGTGCTAAAACAGCTATTCTATACTCCATAATATAGAACGAATGTATTAAAACATCAATTATATTTGGAGTGTCTGGATCTATTTGTTGCCCTTTATATATCTTATTTTTCAATATACTGCTAAATTCACGGATGGTTTCTATCTTGTCTTTGTTTGCCTGAATAAGCTTATCTATTTTGTCGTTTAATTTTGTTAGCGGTTTGTTTTTCGTGTAATTTCGACTATCAATTGTCTCAGAAGTAATACGTCTTCTTTTTTGCGGCTCGGGTATTACATTACATGCAATAATAAATTCCGCTCCCATATTTCTTACTATATCTACAGGAACAGGATTAACTATGCTTCCGTCTACTAAAAACTTGTTTTCAAATTTTACAGGCGTAAATATCACTGGAATTGAAATACTTGCTCTTACAGCTTCAGTCACAGAACCGCTGTCAATCACTACTTCTTTCCCTGTAATGACATCAGTGGCTATGACTCTAAGTGGAATTTTCAAATCCTTAAATTCTATGTCTCCAATAACGGAACACAGAAGCTCTTTAATCTTTTCTCCGTGAATGAATCCTTTTTTCAATAGAGCTAAATTTGGATCAAGTAAAAGAGCTAATTGTCTCCAATCTATGTTTAATACGATTTCTTCAAGAGTATTTATTTCGCCGTCTTTAGCAAAACAGGCGCCCACTAATGCTCCAATGCTTGTTCCAGCTATCATATCAATAGGAACATTGTTTCCCACTAAAGCTTTCAGCACTCCAATGTGAGCCAGTCCTCTTGCAGCTCCGCCTCCCAGGGCAAGTCCTATTTTTTTATGTCTTCTCATTGGAAATTTCCTCTAGAATATTATCAAGTTCATATGGACAGTTTGCATTTCAATCTGTCGATAAGCAAATACATACATAATATAACACAAAATGTTTTGTATTTTGTAATTTTTCACGAATCAAATCTTTTGTTTTTGTTATAAAATCAGATGATGTATGGTAAAATGAGAAGCAAGGGAAAAGAAGAAAGTAGAGTTGTTGATGATGGTAAACTTTAAGGGCAAAAAAGACCTCAATCTTTTTATAATACTGGGCATATTGGTTTCAGGCCTGGTTATCAGTGACAATTATTTATCAAAAAAATTTAATTTTGCATTACTTATAGAAACCTATCAGAAAGGGACAGGAAGCTACCTGCGTCCATATATATCCGAGCGAGAGCAAATAAGGGAACTGAGAGAGTTTATTAAAAAGCATCCTCATACTCCTGAGGTAATTAATAAATACATTAAGCTCGGCAAGATTTTTGAGAAGATAGAATCAAGACGATATGTTTATTGGACATATCAATCTGCCATTCGAGCAGAAGGGGATAATCCCGAGATTATAAAGATTTACTTACTTCTCATAGAGTTAGTTAAAGATAAAAAGAGAACTTTATTTAAGGTATATAAAGATGTAACTGAAAGATTTCCAGATGATAAGTGCCTGGTAAATGTATATAGGGAATATGCTCAAATGCTGGAGAAGAGAAAACAAAAGGAAGAAGCTCTGAAATTTTATGAAATAGCTGCAAAATATGCCTCAAGGAAGGAACAGCTAAATATTCTGAAAAAATCCACAACAGCATATCTTGCATCAGGAGATAACCAAAAAGCGCTTGAAGTCTACAATAAGATACTTAAGAATTTTCCCGATATGAATGGAAAGCACATTATTGATGTATCCTTATTAAAGGCTCATATATTATTTTCTCTTAAAAAATATAACAAAGCAATTGATGTATGCAACAAGGCGTTAGCGTCAGCAACACTTGAGAAAGATAAGAAGCGTATCTTGGAACAAATGACTTTAAAGATGCAGTGGCTCATTCCTAAAGGCCCTCTATCCCAATCTAATGTAGAAACGTCCCTACCTCATGGAAGTTTAAACATAAGTGATATAAGGCACCTTAAAACCCAGTTTCTTGTCTCGTCATGGGACGTGATAGGTCCTTTTCCTAATCCTGTAGAACAGAGTGAACGCAGGGGACTTGACATAATTTATCCACCAGAGAAAGAGCCTTTCGATTTCAAGGCCAAATATAGAGGAGTCAATAATAAGTCTTGCGAATGGTTTAGTGTTGGTGGTTACGGTGATTATGCTCATTTTGTTAATCTAGACCTCTTTTTTGACCCAAATGAACATGTTATAGCATATGCCCACACATATTTAGAAAGTTCCAAATCCCAAGATTGCGTACTTTCCATTGGCAGCGATGATGGAATAAAAATTTGGCTTAATGGGAAGGAAGTCCTTCGGCGGCTTATCAAGAGGGCTGTTCATCCCAATCAAGATAAGATTTTTGTGCATCTTATAAAGGGAATTAATGAAATTCTTGTTAAGGTAGAAGACGATGTAGGAGAGTGGGGTTTTTATTTTGAGGTAAAGGATAAGAATGAAGAGAGACTTAAGGATATACAATATCAAAGACTGATTGAATGAGGGTAGACACTGTTTATTTTTTTATTATCAATTTTTTAACTGAATTTTTTGGGTTGATCAAGAATATTCTGCCATCTTCACTTTTTTCTATACCCTGCTCAATCAAGCTAATAACTTCAGCTGAGGTAAGGCTAGGCCTGATGGCCAACAACTTACCAATAAAATTGACAACATTCGGCGATGCCATTGAGGTTCCTGATGCCTTCATGCGACTGCCTCCCGGTATATAACTTTCTACTTCAAATCCATTGGCATGCAATGTCACCTGTTCACCAAAGCTGGTAAAGGATGTTTCCTCACCTGCCTGGTCCACAGCGCCTACAACCAGAATGTTAGGTAAATCGAATGAAGACGGGATTACCTGATCGAATTCAACATTGCTATCTTCATTGCCTGCAGAGGTAACGAATAAAATATCAGGCGCGCTTTTGATGGCGTTATATAATCCTTCTTTATAGATATTGAAAATTTCACGTGTTTTTTCACGTCGTTCTTCTGCATCTTTTCCAATACCATTGGCCTCGAGCATGACCTCGATTTCCGAGAATGTCCAACCCCAACTCATATTGACGACTCGAACGCCTTTCTGCTGAAAATATTTTACTGTCTTTATGTAATTTTCGGCTGCACGTTTTGCCTGTTCAATGGAAGGTGGCTTTGGCACCTGACGGTGATCAAAGGTGAGCCGCACGCCTAAAATTTTGGCATACGGATTCCCCTCAACGGCAATCCCTGCAACATGTGTACCGTGCATGTAAATGGTAAAGAGCATCAATTCTTCTAAGAAGCTATTCATCTCACTTGGTAGCAGGGAGGCCATTTGTTGACGCAGCTTTTTTGCCTCCTTGCTATCAATGGCGGCTTGAAGATCATCAAACCCCTTCATCTGATCCTTCATATGTGACAGTTTGTTTGCCTGTTCCTTTGAGAGTGGAAATAAAAGCTCGTATGTATAATATTCTGCGAGATTAAATGCGATGCCGTGGATGTCATCTACGAAACCATTGCCATCTGTGTCTTGCCCATCCACTTTCTCATTTTTGTTAATCCACATCTGATCACCGAAAACAGTTGCATCAACACCAGAATCCCAGATGGCAATCAGTACTGAGTTATGTCCTTCGGTGCCATCAAATGTGACTGAGCGCTCCGGCCAGATATTCGGTTTCTCAACCTTGTTTTCCTGAATATATGCGTCGAAAACACCAATAATACTTGGGCGAAAATCCTCGATGCGGGTGAGATAACTCCGGACACGCAATATCATCCTGGCTGCATCACCACTGATGTTTCCAGATTTTTTATAAGCCGGATCAAGCTCTGATTGCACAATCCCGATATAGACGTTGGGACTCAGAAAATCAAAGGTTCCCTTGATTTCTTTTACCTGATTTCGAACAATGTTCCACGGAAGTCTATTTACAACCTCAGTCAATTTTGCACAAAAGGTATTACGGACTGCATCCGGATCGAGACAGTTCTTCTCTTTCCATGATTCAGCCATAATCTGGGTCGTCAACCCGCTCAACAGTTTGTATGCCGGTTTTTCTTCCAGAGCACGCTGTTTGCGGATGATATCCAGCGCTTTCTCTGCATTGCCGTCAATGATCGCTTTTGCAAGCAATATACTATAAATATCTCTTAACGTGGTCTTGTCTTCAATGTCGAATTGGTCAAGTACTCCTTGAACATCGGCTGCTACCTTATTGGCAAAGGTATCAAACCCTTTTTCCTGTTGCACAAACTCGGATGGCTTGACCGGAATTTCATAAGTGAATGTCGGCAATTCCGCGAGTTTGGTGATTTTGGGTTTTTGGGCAAATAACGTGCATGTGATTAGAAAAAGAGCGCAAAGGGAAATATACGTGCGCCCATTTTTACAAAGTGCATTCAATTTGTTCTGCCCACCGATTATTTTAGAATGTGCTGAAATACCATTTAATCTTCTTCTTCAAGAATTCACCGCAGTGCTTACACTTTATCGCTTCTTCCTGAATCTCTTCGGCACAGAATTGACACTTCTTCATTTCTTCTAAGAATTTTCGCCATCTCTTTAGATTTTTGAAGCATCATTTGCATCCGTTCACCAATAGAGAGCTTTTTCAAGTAGTTCAGTTCAAACTCCAGCTCTTCTTTTTCACTACTGTTATCTACCTGTAATATGGACATAACACCCCCTTCTCATACTGTAACATATTATCATAAACCATGATGATTCACAAGAAGTTATAATAGCAGGAATGAGTGGAAAAGAGTCTAAACATCAATACGTGAAAACTACTCAACTGCTTAAAGTGAGTTTACCAATCTTGTAGTTCTTGCCCGTGTTTACAAAAGCCGTGATGTTATCAAAAGGAGTTTCTTGCGGTAAATCGCAGCCTGTACTCAGCACAAAGTTTGAGTATGGCTCCATCGCCTTCAGCAATTGCATAACCTCATTCTCAACGGCTTCTGGTCTGGATTTGAGAATATGGCCAGTAGGATTAATATTGCCAAAGAGTATAACTTCATCATTTACAAGTTCGGCAACATGCGGAAGATCAACCCCTGCTTCAGAGGAATCAAGACTTATCGCATCAACTTGTGAATCAACCATTTTTTCAATGAGGTGCATGGTGTTACCACAAGTATGATAAACTGTTGCTACGTCAGTATACCTACAGCTATCATTTATGTGACGAACAAAGAGAGAAGAGAACTGTTCAAACTGATCCGGGCCTAACATCACTGCGCTTGGCTCGAGGATACAAATAATCTGTGCGCCTGCTCCTATAAGCAGTCTTACATATTCCTGGATCTTCTCTGTTGTGAACTCGCAGAGAGTTGTCAATTTATCGGGATCTAGTATTGTTGCCATGGCGGCTTCGCCGGCACCCATGATTAAGCCGGCCAGCGAATACGGCCCGATGACGTAAGCGCCCCTGAGTACTTCTTTTGGTAAACCGATACTCATTAGCTTCATAGTTTCAACATACCCCAAGAGCCTGGTGTCAAAGGAAATATTGATCTGTTTTTGCATTGTCAAATCTGCGATTTCAAAATGCTCTTTGACTACAGTAGCCGAATCCTGCTTGGGAAATATGGTATATCGTCCCAGTGCGTTGGCTTCCACCGAAAGGTCCATCAAAGGGAATACGATATCTGGTTTGAATTTCTTGACCAGTGCCCTTAGAACTTTATAATGCTCCAAATAATTCTGCTGTGCGAGCTTGACTGTGCTACCAGTAAGTTGCAAGCCGGGGAATCCCATCAACGGCGCTACCAATCTTCGACCTGCTGTGTAAGCGTCTCGTACTATTTTTGATATAGTTTTTTGAATCATATTTTTCTAACCTACTTCAGTTAGGTCATTCTAGAATCCTGACATCAGTTCATAGTACTGTTTGAGACTTTCAATGGATTTTAGAGTTGCCTGAAACAAAAGCCAGCTGAGTACAAGAATGCCTATTGTCAGTCCTATTTTCCAGGCTCGTGTTGTTTGCGGGCGCCACCATATCAGAGGAAGTGCCAGGGGACCTAGACAGCCAACTGCAATGACAATAAAGGGTATTCGGAAATACCATTTAATCTTCTTTTTTAAGAATTCACCGCAGTGCTTACACTTTATTGCTTCGTCCTGAATATCTTCGGCACAGAATGGACACTTCTTCATTACTCATCTCTCCTATATCGGAACAGACCACTGTCCTTTAGCTATGTTCAGCACACCGGTACGCTTTCCATTCTCAATGAATACGATTGTCTTGTAATCATGTTTAGGAATCACGACAGCAAAATACTCCTTTAT
>Ga0207996_1000912_pt1 | contig 23285 bp, 14 predicted proteins | sample AntAceMetag02UKG_FD_184773 | JGI IMG/M metagenome (GOLD analysis project Ga0207996, IMG submission 184773) | Saline lake microbial communities from Ace Lake, Antarctica - Antarctic Ace Lake Metagenome 02UKG (SPAdes) (version 2) | ecosystem: Environmental > Aquatic > Non-marine Saline and...
AAGGCAGTTGCTTTAATATCCGGTGGGCTTGACAGCGCTTTAGCGGCAAAGATTGTAATAGAGCAGGGGTTTGAGGTATATGGTTTTACTGTTGTTCATGCTTTTTCAGAGCCAATAAAAACCGTAGCATTTTCTTATGCAGAAAGAAGTGCCGATGAACTGGGAATAACATTATATTCTCATAAGGTGTCTCAGGATTTTCTGAACATTGTAAAACATCCTAAATATGGTTATGGCAGAAATATGAATCCGTGTTTAGACTGTAGAATTTACATGCTGATAAAAGCAGCCCAATATATGAAGAAGATAGGAGCTTCTTTCCTGATTACAGGAGAAGTTCTTGGAGAAAGGCCAATGTCCCAGCGCAGGGATACAATGAATATTGCGGACAGGGATTCGGGTTTAAAGGGCTTGATACTTCGTCCTTTATCTGCAAGGCTGCTTTCTCCTACTCTTCCTGAAATAAAAGAATGGATAAGCAGAGATAAATTGTTTGATATTCAAGGCCGATCAAGAAAACCTCAATTTATGCTGGCAAACCAGTATGGAATTCGCGAGTTTTCAACCCCGGCTGGTGGATGTTTGCTTACAGAGCCAAATTTCTCAAAGCGCATGAAAGATTTAATAAAATTCAAACCGGATTTTATGCTAAAAGATATTGAATTATTAAAAATCGGTCGCCACTTCAGGCTTCCGTCAGGCACAAAAGTAATAATCGGAAGAAACGAGCAGGAAAACAATAAATTACTTAAACTCTGCAGAGACAACATGCTACGACTTGAACCTCAAGACGTAGCAGGACCGCTGGTTCTGATTGAAGCCGAGGCAAATGACGGAGATGTCAAAACAGCAGCTATGTTATGTTCAACATATTGTAAGAAAAAAGCAACATGTGAACATATTAATGTGTTCAAAAAGGATCAGCAGCAAATAATTAGACTTAGTTATGGAGAACATGTTTCTGATAAGGATATTGAAGAATGGAGAGTGTAGAGTTTTATATTATCTTGAGTCTAGTTTGCTGGGAATGTTTCTCTTGAGAATCATATAAACACAGGATATTAATACAAGTAATGAGCCAATAAGCATGTGCGCAGAAATTTTTTCATTAAACAATAGTATTCCCATTGGGATATTGAATACAGGAACTAACATGCTGAGAAGGGAACCAGTTGATACAGGGAGATATTTGTAGCCATATGTCATAAGAAGTTGACCAATTGCCGCAGTAATGCCAATCCCAAGAAGCAAGATTCCTCCAGAGAGACCAATTGAACATGGCATCAGATTAGCAGGGATAACAACCAGCCAGAAACCTATTATACACTGCGCCATGAAGATGGCATAGGAAGAATCTGTATCGTGTAACTTCTTTACATACACTACAGCAATACCACTTGCAAGAGCTCCTACAATAGCCAGGATATCAAATATGCTGAAATTAGAGAGAGCTCCTTGTCCTCCACCAGTTACAATTAGAAATATTCCTAGAAAACATACTCCTATCATTCCCCAGCTTGCAAGAGATATTTTCTCTTTTAGAAATACAGCGCTAATCACTGTTGCAAATATTGGATAGGAATAATTAATAACTGTGCCCTTGGCCATGCCTATCTTTTTTATTGATAAGAAAAACAGGAAAACAGCTATGCCTCCAAATAATCCTCTTGCAAAAAGCATCTTGCTGTTTACAAATTTTAGCTTGATCTTACGAAATAGAGCTGCTGTAGCGAGTAGCGTAAAACCAATAGCAAAACGAAAAAGTACAGTCTTAAATGAATCAATGTTTGAAGCATATCTGATCAATCCGCTCATTACAGAGAAGGCAATACATGACGCTGTCATGACAAGCACGCCTTTTAGATGTTTTTCACTGCGCATAGAGTATCCTCTGTTTTTATAGCGCAATACTAGCACTTATGTTATAATTTGAAAAGCCTTTTACAATTCAGGAGATATTCATTGTTAACATGCGATTATGAGTCTCAATCACAGCATATCTTTACTGTAAGTGAGCTTACTTCAAAGATAAAGAATCTGCTGGAGGAGAGTTTCCCAAGTGTGTGGATAGAGGGAGAAGTATCGAATTGCAGAATGCCTTCTTCAGGTCACATTTATTTTACGTTAAAGGACGAGCAGTCCCAGCTTAATGCTGTGTTTTTCAGAGGAGCTAACCAGAAAATAAAATTTAAGATAGAGGATGGTCTAAAAGTGCTGGCTCTTGGAAATATAAGCGTATATCAGCGCAGAGGAGATTACCAGCTCATTGTGGGGCTTCTCCAACCAAGAGGAATTGGAGAGCTTCAGCTCGCTTTTCAGCAGCTTAAAAAAAAGCTGCAAAAAGAGGGGCTTTTTGCTTCTGAACATAAAAAGGCAATTCCTTCGTTTCCCAGAAGGATTGGGATTGTAACCTCTTCAACAGGCGCTGCAATCAGAGACATTATTAATGTTATTAATAGACGTTTCCATCAGGTAGAGATCCTTATTAACCCTGTCAAAGTTCAGGGAGAAGGTGCTGGGAAAGAAATAGCTGAAGCAATAGATGAGTTCAATGAGATGAGAGACATGGATGTTCTAATCGTTGGAAGGGGCGGCGGGTCTATGGAGGACCTGTGGGCATTTAATGAGGAGATTGTTGCAAGGGCAATATATAATTCAAAAATCCCTGTTATTTCTGCAGTTGGTCATGAAATAGATTTTGTAATAAGTGATTTTGTTGCAGATCTGCGCGCACCAACTCCATCTGCAGCGGCTGAACTTGTTGTTGGAGAGATGGAGCAAATCACTCAAAAAATCAGAGATTTTCAAACAAGGATTACTGTAGCACTTACAAATAATCTGAGTTTAAAGAAGGAGAAATTTTCCAATTTATTGTCTTCCTACGCCTTAAGACATCCAGAGGAAAGATTCATCCAATATAAGCAGGAGATTGACGATTTTTCCGAAAAGATGGAGAGAACATGTTCTCACATACTGGAACTTCTTATAGAGAGGTTAGCGAATCTTTCCGGCAAGCTTAATATGCTCAGCCCTCTCGCAACCCTCTCCAGAGGATACAGCTATACCCTGAAACTACCTCAGAGAACATTACTTACCAATGCTCGTAAAGTAAGACCACATGATAAGGTAGAAGTCAAGCTTGCAAAAGGCACAATGATTTGCGAGGTAGAAAAAACGCTGAAATTATAAATTGGCGGAGAGGGAGGGACACTAAATAACCAGTTTTTATAACCCTCGCATTCCCAGCAACTTACATTGCAACACTCGGTAGCACAAGCAGTTACACTGACAAATCATTGTCATTATCTATCACTCAAAATAACCAAATGTAATCTCTCAATATCCCGTTTATATCCCGTAGGATTATTTTGATTTTTTTATTACCTCAATGTTAGAATAAATTCCATAGCAAATGGCAGAGAAAAAATTACTTAAATAAACAAACTTAAAACAATAAATCTTATGTGTAAGAAAAATATTCTTCCAGAATTATTGGAATTGAAACTGAAGTAAAATCGGAACTGTAAATTCAAGCTATTTCGAGAAATCCTGTGAAGGATTTACCATAAATGTTTAATTTTACCCAAGTATACTGGACGTTGATTTTATGATGTTATTTTTCAATTCTTTTAGAATGAGCTTCTTTGGGAAATAGATTTTATTATTAAAGTGCGTGTAAGAAATTTTCCCTGCACATTTCCAGTTGCGTGCTGTGCCCCTGGCAATGTGAAGAAATTGGCAGAGTCCTTCATAATCTAGATATTCCTCTTTTACCATCTTTTCCATGATTTCGGATCATATTTATTGAATTACTCTCTTGTTCGGGTATGTTTAGTAAATTGGGGTCTAGACATAAAACCCCTATCTTCCCTGAACGCTCTCTCACAAACTTTCTATGGGTATAACTTTCCTGGTAATTAAGGGATTTTCTTAATCCAAAAACAGGAATTTTTTTATAAAGTACCCCACCAAGAATGACAATGGGATAACTAATACAATGTTCACTATAGGTGCAAATATTAATCCAATAGATGCCGTTGACGAACTAGACCATACGAATACCTCTAAATGTACATATAAGTCCCATAGAAACACCATTGTAGCCGCGCATAAGGCGCCATAAGACGCCTTTCTAAACACAAAGATAATAAAATAAGGAATCACGCTCCAACTTAACAATCCAATTGAGCTTGGAAGGGCAGATTTCCAAAATGCCGTTTTCAGATGCAGCATTAATCCGCACAGAATCAAAACATAGATTATTTGCCGAATTCGGGTAGTAGTGGCCATATTTACTATTCTTTTTTATTAATCTTGAGAAGGCTTTCCCGTATACCCCCTTTGATATGTGCAATTATATCATTACCCCCGATAAGCCAGATAAACCTGCCACACACAGCTATTGAAGAGAAGTTATTAAGATTGAAAAATCGTCCACCATCAATCTTGCTAAACTGATTTGATGAAGTATCCAATTTATATACACCTTCATTGCTCCATGCCCAAATATCACTGTCATCCGCAACAACACCTCTTAAACGAAGAGTAATGCCACGGTTAAGATCACGGTTGGGGGTACGAAAACCCCATATCTTCCATTCATTTGTTTTCTTATCATACCTTCTTATTCCATTGAAGTCACAGGCAAACCAGATAGCATTTTCGGTAACACATATATCCTTTATGATGCTGTATTTGTTCTGGGAACATATTTCCCATGATGAATCTTGTGTATTTAGGATAGATATAGTTCCTTCATCATTACCTACCCATAGATTATCTCCATCCAGAGTCATAGAAGTAACTGCAGTAGCTGTGGCAATAGGGTGATGATAAAGAAGCCATTTCTTCTCTTTTCTATTATAAGCCATTACAGCTCCTCTCCCTCTCTCTCCCAGTCCGCACCATATCATCTCTTGAGAAATAGCAAGGCAGTGAGCTGTGTTAAAAACAAGCCCGTTATCTGTGGTAAAATGCGTCCATTTCTTAAGCAAACGCCTATATTGCAAAACACCTCTTTTATCACAACTCAACCAGATATCCTTATCATCAATCACAGTATCAGTAACCTTGCCAAAATTCATTGGACCAGAACCGATTCGGAACTTATCAGGTACCTCTATGAATTTTTCAGTCATAGAATTTAAATTAAGACAATAGAGATACCAACATGGATATTCATCTCCAATTATATTTAAATTAAAGTTCCCATCTGAATCTCTCTTACGATAGGAACCAACTGCGAACGGAATCCATACACAGCTATCCCAAACAGCTATCGAGGTGGGAATATAACCAATACCCTTGATTGAAGGCTCGGTCATAAAACGTTCCTCTTTCTTTCTAAGCGGAGAAAGAGATACCCACTCTATCAACCTGTCGTTTTCCGTTATACCCAGTTTTTGCCGACAAATGGAAATATGTTTTTCTAACCAATGTGCCCCTCCAAACTGCTCAATACAACTTTCATAAGAGGACAACGCTTTTGCGTAATCTTCCTGTTCTTCATAAAACTGACCCAGTTCACGATAAACATCACGCAGCTTGTTGCCGCAGTCCAAGTTGAAGGGATGGCTGACAGCTTTTTCAAGAAAATAAATTACCTGATCTTTTTTATTGAGTTTTCTATATGCCTCTGCCAGATCAACCCAAAATCTAAAAACAGTAAAGCTATCAAACCCTCTTATGCGCCCTATTCCATTGTCACTTAATTCACTTATTTCTTTGCTTATTTCTAGCCATTCGTTAACAGCCTTCTTATAATCCCCCATCTTAAAGTGGATATCTCCTCTTAATTTTCTTGCTACCAAGATATCGTCCCTGCGAGTATCCTGTCTTTCCTTTGGATACGCTTTATCAAGATAGGGTTTTGTAAAAAGTTGTTTTGTCATAATATAATTCAGTGTCTCTAAAGCTTTATCATATTTCTTCATCCTTTTATAATAATCAAATATGCGATAACGAGCTTGCATTTTTACAGGATAAAGATTCTGTCCTTTTTCTTCAGGGTAATGTTTAATCAAATATTCAAAGGTTTCAACTGCATTAATGTAATCCTTTTTGCGTTCAAACGCATATGCCAACTGCCTAATAGCATCAACAATACCTTTTTTAATATGGACATATTCAAACACTCTTTTTTTGTACCATTGGATTGATTTATCATAGTATTCTGTCTGTTTTTCATAGTCCATGTAGTTCATATATCCGCAGTGAAAGCATAGAGATCCTAGCCGAGTAACTCTTTCCACACATCTTGTATCGTTCGAAAACTGAGAAATAAACTTTTCAGATTCAGCTATTTCTTTAGGAGAATACTGCTTCCTTTTTTTACCTCCACTGGAGGCAACTCCGGCAAGGTCACCGAAAGTAACAGCAATTGCATATTGAGCATCAGCATACTTAGGATCAAGATATAAAGCCTGCCGGAACTCTGAAACAGCCTGCAGCAGAAGCTTCTCAACTTCTCCTTCTGAAATTTTTCTCTGATTCGTTCCTCTCCGACTATCCTGAACACCATAGTATCCCGACATAATTCTAAACTTCTCTCCTCTCCCAAAGTGAAGAACGGCTTCAAGAGATTGCGTAAAGATTCTATCAACTTGTTTTCTTATATCCTCGGTTAGACTCATATTCAGAACTTTGGTTAGTCCTTTGATTATCTCTTTTTCAAGTTTAAAAAATTCTTTGGACTTTCCTGTTACCTGTATTTCTTTAAATATTTTTCCAGTTTTAACCTTCTTCACTTTTACATTTATTGTCAAATCTGATTCACTCATATCTTCAACAGCCATACCGCTTTTGATTTTCTCCCAAAAAGTTCCTGTAATAATGAAATCTGCTCCTAAAGCTTTCCCTGCCTTCTGAGCAGTGGCGGGATCCATCAGATCTTTCTCAGCTAATCCTGTCTCAGCCATCAACTTATCTATCTTGTCTCTTTCTACGAGTTGAATACTTGATATCTTAGACAGATCACTTATCAGCATATACGGCAGAGCAATTTCAAAAGGGTCAAGCCTGTCAAATAGACTTTTGTTCTTAAATTGCAGAACAGCAATAATTGGTGATTCAGAAGCAAAGGAGAGTTCAGCAAATAATAGTACGCTTAGAATGCTAAAAACGATAAGGCAAAAATGCCACTTTAAATAATTATTTATTGGAGACTTGACTCTCTTCATCCTTCACCCCATTTTTAAAAAACCGCATTATCCCATCTCCTGCAAACCAAATAATATTGTGATCTACTACTATGGAATTTACATCCCAAAAATCTATGTTGGCTACTTTGCACTGATAGGTTCTTATGTTTAAGGCACAAATGCCAACCCCTGATTGGCTTCCTATCCAGATAGTATCTCTGTCAATACCGAGACAGCATGCTTCAGTTTTATGCAACGTACCATCTGCTAATTTTACTTCCAATTTCCATTCCTTCCATTTCTCTGTTTTTATATCATACATCCTTACTCCGTGACCATCGCATGCAAACCAAACTTGACTATCTTGAATGTGAATATCCCGTATAGTAGAACAGGACGCTCCAGTTTCTGCACTCTTTACCATAGGATGAAATCCCATAAATCCATATCCTTCTTTCCCGCGCATTATCTTCCATGATTTATCTTGCAAATCAAGAATGGCAATAGTCCCATCGCCAACCCCTGTCCAAAGGTGATCGCCTTGAACTGCCAGTGCTGTTACTGCGCAAGCAATATTTTTATTCCAGTGAACCCGCCACTTCCCGGTTCCAATGTCATACTCGCTAATGCCTCCTCGCCCCTCATCGCCAAATCCAAAATAAACGCATTCTGACGTCAGCGCAATATTCCAGACAGTATTATGAGAAAGTCCGTCTCTTGTTGTATACCGGATCCACTTTTCATTCTTTCGGTTAAATCTAATTATTCCGTTATTGCCTGATGCCAGCCAAATATCATTATCATCTACAGCAATATCCGTAATGTATTTTATCTTGAATATGTCTGGAATCTTACGGATAAATTTCTGTCTACCTGACAAACTTGCCTGACAGACATACCAGCCACTTTCTTTTGCCTTTTCTGTGACTGGACAACGCCAACCAAGCTCTTTATGTTTGTGGCGAGCGCAACGATTATACTTTAAGGAAAAGTATAAATCTCTGTTGTATTTGACAAGCGCTGCAGGCCCATACCGTTCATAGATATACTTTGTCACTCCGTTAACCACAATCTCACTCGGCCACTCGGCGAATAGATGATAAGGAATCCAATGTCTTAGTGTTTGCGGTTTTTCTATCCCTAAATTCTTTCTGCAAATTTCCACATCCTTATCAACGGATTCTCGTCTTGGATTTCCTAAAGCCAGAAGTTTTTCATAAGCCATTAAAGCTTTACGCCATTCTCTTTTTTTCTGATATAATTTGCCGAGGTCATAGTAGGACTGGATAGCTTCCCTCGGATCGTCAGTTGGAGCGCGCGTAGTTTCTTGAAAATAATGTATAGCTTTATCTTCGTTCCCTAGAGCCCGATAGGCTTTAGCTAAATCATACCAGAACAACTGCAGATTAAACATCTCGCTGTATCCCCAAATATGCCACTTATTCTTGGGCAAGTGTCTAAGTTCATCTATCATGCCTTCCCATTCGTCAACTGCTTTACCTATTCTATCTATCCTGACATAAAAATTTCCTTTCATCTTGTAAAAAGAAAGCAAATCATTTATGTGCGCATGAGGGAAGCTGTTCCCCCATTCCTTGTTTTCGTCAAGTGACCCCCTGAACAATTCGTTCTTCTCTATATATTTCAAAACCTCTAAAGCTTTATCATATTGCTTACACTCTTCATAAATGTTAAACATCAAATAGTAACCAGGTTTTTTCCCATTAGGATACCGATCTATCAAAAACTGACACATTTCAATTGCTTTACCATAATCATCTTTCCTACAATAAGCGTGCACGATATCTTTAACCGGCTCTGGATCCTTACAATTATACTGAAAAATGCTCTTCTTGTAACATACAATTGCTTTATCATATTCTGAGTGAGGTTGCTTACCGTACAAATACATATAGCCTAGCTTCATCAGTATATCTTTACATCTGCTGTCGTCTGGAAAACGCTCAACAAATTCCTCGCACTCATTTATTATTATGTCCTCGTATCTGACTATTTGTTTATGTGGCAGTGCATATAAGGCGTTCTTAAACGGCACCATTGTAAGTTCGAACTGAGCATCTGCATATTCAGGGTCCAAGTAAAGGGACTGTTTAAATTCAGATACGGCTTGAAGCAAAAAATTTTCTCTATCTTCTACTCCATATTTCTTTTGTCCATAATAGCAGGCTGCGTTGAATTCTAACTCTTTCCCTCTAGCAAAATGGATAGCAGCTTCCAGTGACCTGGTAGCTATTTCACGAATAGAATCTGCTTCTTCCTGAGTAGGTACGAACTCCAAAGCCTCAGTTAATAATCTAACCAGTTTTTTCTCTAATGTGAAAAATTCTTTACTCTTTCCTTTCACCTGTATCTTTTTAATAACCTTGCCTGTAGCGACATTCTCAATGTTCAGAGTTATTGACAGATTTGATTCCTCCACCGTCTTGCCACTTTCAATCTCTTCACAAAAAGTTCCTGTAATAATAATATCAGCACCTAGAGCTTTTCCTGCCTTCTGCATAGTGGCAGGATCCATCAGATCCTTTTCAGCTAATCCTGTCTCAGCCATTAACTTATCTATCTTATCCCTTTCTACGAGTTGAATACCTGATATCTTGGACAGGTCGCTGATCAGCATATACGGCAAAGCAACCTCAAAAGGATCAAGCCTATCAAATGGACTTTTGTTCTCAAATCGCAGGACGGCAATCGTTGGTTTATCTGAGGCAGACAGAGCGGATGGAATTATCGTGTAGAAGAACAAAGTCAATAATAGAAGAAGTTTTATTACTTTCATTATACCCTGATTAAATTATTATTTAGAAGTAAGCTTATTAACCTTAAGAGCGCTTCTCTTTATTCCTTCCTTGGCATACACCATTATTCGTCGAGGATAATTAACCGCATCTAGAAGAAACCAAACAAATTTATCACATGCGGTTATAGATAGAGTAGTATTGCCCTGCTTAAAAAAACGGCTTTCAACCTTATTAAATCGATTTGATAAAGTATCTAATTTATACACACCTGCATTTTCACCCACCCAAACATTATTGCCATTCACACTAATACATTTCGATTCAAGCGAATAATCCACCTCAGGATCATCCCAGTCCCATGTTTCCCATTGCTTTTCTTTTTTATTGTATCTCTTTATTCCATCAAAACTACAAGCAAACCAGACAGCATCTTCGGTAACACATATATCTTTTATGACACTGTATTTATTCTCGGAATATATTTTCCATGATGAATCTTGCGTGTTTAGATAAGATATAATTCCTTTCTCATTACCTACCCATATATTGTTCCAATCAAGAGCCAAAGCAGTTATTCCTACAGCTGTGGCAATAGGATGATGATAAAGAAGCCATTTCTTTTTCTCTCTGTCATAAGCCATTATGGCTCCCTTTCCTCTTCCCCCAAGACCACACCACACCTTTTTTTTAGATAAAGCAATACAGTGAGACGTATTAAAAATAAGTCCATTGTCTTTAGTAAAATGAGTCCATTTCTTAAGCAGGTGCTCGTAGCGAAGAACCCCGTTTTTTCCGCAACTTAACCAGATTTCCTTATCATCAACAGCAATGTCGTAAATTCTAAGTGAATTTTTATTATCACGAAATTTATCAGGAACCCCTATAAATTCTTCGGTCATAGAATTTAAATTCAGAGAATAAAGAGAAGTATGCCAATCTCCTGTGCTTGTATACTTACCATCTGTGTTTGTCTTACTAAAACCACCAAATGCAATCCATATAGAATGCTTATAACTTGCTATCGAATTGACCCATTCTCCCCTTTCTCCTCTACTCCAAGACACTTTAGCAAAACGATTCTCCGTATCTCTTCCAAATGGAGAGAATTCCAGCCAATTTGCTAACTTATCATCTTCTATTATTTCTAGCCTCTGTTTACAGATAAAAATACGCTCCGCAACTTTTTCATTAGTGCCAACTTGTTTTTGAAAAGTTTTATATTTAGATAATGCCTTTTTGTAATCCCCTTGGTCTTCGTATAGCTGTCCCAGTCTATAATAAGCACTATATGTTAAATCGTTGCTACTAGGAAAACTAACACTTTTTTCCAGACACTCCATGACCTGTTCTCTTCTATTGAGCTTTTCATATGCATTTGCCAGGTCAAGCCAAAAGATGGGAATAGTGAAAGGATGATAATAGGTATTATCGAAATTTTTCTTGCTTTTCCCTAATTCAGTTACCTCTTCGCGTATCTTTAACCACTCATCAACTGTTTTCTGATACTTACCCATGTCAAAATAAATGTCTCCTTTTAATTTTACCAATTTAAATATGTCAGAATTAGAAAAATTGCATGTTTCAGGATTGTTTTTATAGAGATACGGCTGAGCTCTAATCCTGTTTTTTATCATGTAATTAAGGGTCTCCAAAGCTTTATCATATTTTTTCATCTTTTTATAACAATAGAATATATAGTAAAAACTTTCCACTTTTGCCAAATTTTGCTTTTTATGGTAATGCTCAAGAAGATATTTATGCCACTTTACAGTCTCTTGATAATCTTTTTTACGAAACAAAACACCTACTATTCTACGAATACAATTGCACTCTTTGTCATCATATTTAAGTATATGTCTTTTATACTGTTCAATTGATTTACTGTAATATCCGTCTGATTTTTCCTTATCCAGAACAGATCCATATCCAATGCAAAAATATAGCCATGCAAGTTCTAGTGATATATTTTTGCATCTTACGTCTTCTGGAAATTGGGAAATAAACGCTTCAATTTTATAGGCTTGTTTAGGATTATATTTATTCCTTATATTACTAAAAAGTCCTGCTAAATCTCTAAAAGTAAGAATCATCATATACTGTGCGTCAACATATTGAGGATCAAGATAAAGACACGTCTCAAACTCTTTGATTGCTTTTAAAAGAATCTGTTCTCTTTTCTCACTTGCCGCCTGCCTGTATGTGGACCCGAAATCTAAGTTGGCATTCACTGACCTTAGGTATTCTCCTCTCCCAAAATGAAGAACGGCTTCAAGAGAGCGAGTGGAAATTCTATCAACTTGTTTTCTTATATCCTTAGTTAGACTCATATTCAGAACTTTGATTAATTCCTGAACTATCTCTTTCTCAAGTTTAAAAAATTCTTTGGACTTTCCTACTACCTGTATTTCTTTGAATATTTTTCCGGTTGTAACCTTCTTCACTTTTACATTTATCGTCAAATCTGATTCACTCATGTCTTCAACAGTCATACCACTTTCAACCTGTTCCACAAAACTTCCTATGATGATAATATCAGCGCCGAGAGCTTTTCCTGTCTTCTGCATAGTGGCAGGATCCATCAGATCCTTCTCAGCTAATCCTGTCTCGGCCATTAACTTATCTATCTTGTCCCTTTCTACGAGTTGAATACCTGAAATCTTGGATAAGTCGCTGATCAGCATATACGGCAGAGCAATCTCAAACGGATCAAGCCTGTCAAAAGCGCTTTTGTTCTCAAATCGCAGAACAGCAATAGTTGGTTTATTAGAAGCAGACAGAGTGAGTGGAATTATTGTGTAAAGGAATAGTATGATTATTATGGCGGCTCTGCGTATTTTCATTTCTTATTCAAAATCTTAATATGTTCATTTCTTTCCGCACTTTTTATAGCTTCCAGCACAACTTCCGACCCATGGTCTAATTCATACGCTTCCTGGAATGCCTTTATACATTTTGCCTTATAAAACTCCAGTTTTTTACTCAATTCCAGCTCATATGCATTTCTTCTGTGCTTCTTTCCCAGCTTTGCCGTTTTTAGCAGTTTATAATAACAATCGGCAATTTCTAGGCGAAGACCTACGGATTTCGGAAGAGGCTTCTTTAACTTTTCCAAAAGTTCAACAGCAATCCGTATATCAATATTCTTCATTCTATAGGCAGATGCTATCTGCTTAAGAAGAGCATCAGGCATATGCAGCATTGAGCGTTCAAGACCATATATTCGCATATCATCATCTATAACCCAGATGAACTGCTTATGCGGATAAACTGTTTTAAGTTTATCAAGACACCCCCTACTACTATATCTATCATCGGAAATTACAATAGAATAAGTGTTCTCATGTCCAAGGAAAGTAATACAACCTTGCTTATGGACTTGATTTAATCGTTGATTCCAAGAATATGAGGCAAGCCAATAGCCTTCTTTATTCTTTGTAATATCGCTTATATATTTATCTGTTTTAAAGATTGCTTTATTAGTGCTTTTATCAATCTGTAAACATTCCTGTGTTGTAGCACACCAGATGCTGTTCTTTTCGTCATAGAATACTACTGGAATATCACGCCACTGCGTATACCCCCAGGGTCCATACGTGCCACAGGTATATGATTGATTAACAACTAAACAAAGTTCACCTGTGTTTTTATTCATCCTGTAAACCTGCTTATTACCCGGGTTTTTCTTCATCTTATAAATAGGCTTCTTTATGGGTTCTCCCCACATACCTATCCAGAGTTCATCTCCGCCGGAAGCAAGAGCTGTTGGAACACTCTTCATAGAATAGGTTTTCCAGCTTTTTGTATCCCATACATATCTGCATAACGCGCCTTTATATATATTGCCTTTACGAATACTTCCGCAACCTATCCAGCATGAATCCTTATCTACAGCAAGACTCCTTACTTCTAAAAAGGGCAGACCATCTTTAGTAGTAAACATTTCCCATTTCTTCTTCTCATTTAATACAAGCAACCCATCTGTAGTTCCGATAAAAAATTTGCTGTCAGCTTTCGCAATAGAAGTAATTTTTATATTCTTGCTGACATGTGTATAATCAGCGTAATAATTTACAGTACAGGTATTCAAATTAAACTGCCATAAGGATATACACGGAAGGTTTGTAGTAAGAGCAATCCATATAACATCGCCTTCCTTAAACACAGCGCTAGAGGCAAAATCACGCCACCCAAGCGACCGTTTCCAATGCCAGACAGGCTTTCTCCATATAATCTGATTTAGAACGTCAGAAAGTGGTGCTTCGTAATTAGGTTTTTTCTTCTCCATAAGCTTTGCTAACATAGCATTGGCAGGAGAATACAAATCTGCGTGTCTACGAAGGAATCCATAAAGAGATGGTAAATTACAAAGCAATGGTTCATTTTCTTTATCGCAAAATCTTTTAACATTTAATTCAAAGGCTTCCTGTCTCAGAGAATCCGAGCAGGAGGGATCGTCAATTATCTTCTCTCCAACAAACTGCAAAGCAAGTCCAAAGCATAAAGATCCTTTCTCTTGGTTTGCCCGTTCAGCAGAGGATATCGCCAAAGCAAAATGCTTTTTTGCCAATTCATAATTATTAGTTCTGCGTTCTGGTAGATTAGGAGCAAAAGCAAGGTCTGCTATTCTAGAATGTATATGACAAACATATTTTGAATTTTGATTCCTTTTGGCCGCCGCTTCAAGTTCTTTTATGGCTTCTTCAACATGACCGGACTTCCTGATGGTTCCTGCTATGGCCAATGGCAGTAAAAACTCCACATTTGCTTCCCAAGTTTTCGAATTACTCCACCAGTTACACCTAAAATCTAAGCACTCATTCAGAAGCTTTCGCCTGAGTCTGATAGAATATTTATATTCTCGAAGAAAGTGCTCGGTAACATCAGCCGCAATTCGGAGACTACGTTGGATATAAACAGACGGACTGTGCCTTTCTATTAATGGTCCCATAAGCTGCTCTAAACGCCTGAAGAATTCCTTTTCCCCCGATTCCGACAATTCAAGTCTACAGCCTCTATTTCCCATACCAACAGAGTAGTAATCTTTCATAAGCGATTGCATAGCTTGAGGACATATAATGGAATCATCCCAGAACTTATCTATGAGATAACCATGCCATTTAATAGATTCCTGAAGCGCCTGAGCAGCCGCTTCTGACTCTTTGTCAGCAAAAAATAGTATCTTGCTATAACAGAAAGCTATTTTTTCATAGGGAAGAGAAGACGATTCCGGATCAAGGTATATCGCCCTCTTAAAAGATTCTATAGCTTTATTCCAATTTTTCTCTGAAGCAGGAGATGCCCAGTCATCTATAGACTTTAATATAGCCAATCCTCTGCCAATATGTTCTGCTGCCTCCCAAGAAGATATTGCTTTTTTACCCTCTTTTACAGAGGATTCTCCTCCTGATATTGTGAATAGAACTCCAGCTACGAGCTCTTTCTGGATTCTGGCAAATTCTTCTCTTTTGCCAGTTACTTCAATCCTGCCAAGAATCTTCTTGGAAAGTCCCTCTCTAACAATTGCTTTTATTAACAGCGGTGTCTCTTCAAACGCTAATCCCGGTTTTGGCTGTTCAGCCCAGCTTCCTTCTACTACGATATCAGCTTCTTCAGGAGTAAACGGTTTTTCTTCTAAAAATCCCTTCTGCGCCAGTTCGCTTTCTCCGATAAGAGCTTCTAACTGATGGCGCTTGAGAACAGCTATTCCATCCTGACCAGCCAGTCCGCTTATGAGAACCTGTGGAAGTAGATACTTGAGATAATCCAATCTCTCATAGGGTCCATCATTTACGAAATCCAGTATAGCAACCTTCTTTTCCTCTGACGCAGACAGAGCGGATGGAATTATTGTGTAGAGAATTAGCATGACAAACAAAGATATCTTCAAAGCATGGACGGATCTATTATTCATAAAGATAAAAACTGGCACTATTTCTTATTTATGACATCAATTAAGGCATTTGATATAACTGCGATAAGCTTTCTTTCCATCTCCTTAAGATTATCTGATGTTCCCTCTACAACTTCAGCTTTCACAATTTTCCCGCTTTCAGGCTCTACAAGATGAATATCCAGCCGAAGATGTGAATTCACATCCAGCAGGATACCCAAAACCATTATTTGCGCGCCAAGCATTCTGCCTATCTTTATGGCATTTTTCGTATTTACATACCCTGATCTGTTGAGCTGCACTTCTTCCAGTATCTTATCTATTTCCTTCCGCTCTACTAAGTTAAATCTGTCATCTGTGGAAAGTTTTAGAGTAAGTAGTTCAGCGCAATCTTTGCCCCATTTAGTTAGTTTTTTATCGCCTGTGGTATTGCCAAAATCCATGATTGCTATGGTCTTTGGTTTGCCTGTCCAGTTATCAACAAACTCAGGAATGAGTCTATAGCAGAGATTACTCGCAGCTTCCTGCAAAGCTTTCTTCGCAGCCATCTGCTCAGAGAGGTCAACAGCAGTATTAGTTTCCCTGTCAATGGCTAGAACTCGTCCTGTTTTGCAGTCTATAGCCTGAATCTCTACCCTTGCCTTGCCAGAGACAAGATTCCTTTTTCTCATTGCAAGCTCACTGAAGGCTTCACCAATAATCAGAATATCTACTTTTTCAATTTTTCTGGGAACTTCAATATCTGCGTTCTTGAAGTATTCCTTTGCCCAACCGGCTAAAGTATCACCTTTCTGGCTGATTACAGTGAATCCTAATTTTTTAAGATAATAGATAACCTCTGTCTCAACTGCAGGGTCAATAGTTACTCCGCCAAAGTGCCTTTCCATGACAGATACTGATACTTTCGGAAGTTTTTTGCCTTTCAGTTTTAGTTTTAGGAAATCAAGCTTGTCTTCAGAAGAAACAACATCGGTGCTTGCTACCATAGATGGACCCTTTTCAGAAATGACTTTGTGCACTTTTTTAGCAGTTTTATCTATTATGGTAATTAGATTTCCTGAGAGAGATCCTTTTACTATCTCAGCTTTTACACGGCTTGTTTCAGTAGCAATGATCTTGGCTATAACAACTAATTCTCCGTCAACGGTAAATGCTCGACCGATTACCAATATCTTAGCCCCTGCGAGTTGTCCAATTCTGGCGGCTTCTTTTTCACTTACTATTCCGGATAGACTTAATCCTAATTCATCAAGAATATTATCAAGTTTTTCCCTTTCAACCAGTTTAAGATTTGAATCACTAGAAAGTTCAGCTGTAATCATGGAAGATATTTTGCTGCCTACAGCAGTAATCCCCTTATCCTTGGATTCAAAATCAAATACCGCCACTGTCAGCTCTTCTGCGCAAACAATACTCCTAAAACCTACAATGCAGAATAGGAATATAGCCAGCAGTGTTTTCGTTTTTCCCCACGTTTTCTTTTCCATCTTTTGCCCTCCTTTTGTTATTTTGGTTTTTGGTTTTTTGTATCGGACAGGTCACGACCTGTCTCTACTAAATTTGTGAGAACATCCTGCTCTATGAGAGAATAACGAATAAGATTCTCAAAAAGCAAACGTGCAATAGGTTCTTCCATAAATTTCTCAATTACCGGCAGTTGACAAAAAATAAATTTGCCCTCATCATATTGCAATTCTATCAATGGAGAAGCAGCATTATCAGGTAAATCCGTTCTTACCAGCGCCCTGAAATTCCCTACAGGTAATTGAAAGAGATATCGTCCAATTATTCCATCCACGCGCCAATTGGATAAATCTCTCTCTTTTATCTCCTGAAAGACAGGATGGGTAAAAGCAGAAATTCTTAAGACCAATATAGGCGCTTCGTCAGAAGCTTCTATAGGCAGTGGAAATTTTGGCTGCTTTTTATGACTGAAACATAATACAGACAATCCTTTATCCTCCAGAAGCAGCAAACCGTTCCATAAATGTTCGGACGTAAGCGCATCTGGTCCGATAATTATTAAATCTCCCTGAAATGTTTCTAAACTTAATTGGCTGTTTAAAAGAGTAAAAGGAATATCTAGATGTTCAATAATTTTCCTAAGCTCTCCTTTTGGATCAACAATACCAATCTGTTTCTCAAAAAGAATATTTTTAATATTATGGGGAATGTCATTAGGAAAGACGATATAATTAATCTTATGTTTTAGATTGTAACAAATTTCGCGGCCTGTATTTAGTTTTTCCTTTATAACAACATTAATCTTCCAGATGAGATCCGTTCTTCGCTTTACATCCGGCATCTTGAGTAAAACCTTGAAGTAACTCTCTGGTAAAGAGCCTAAATTTATATTTTCTCTGCCTCTTTCTATAACAGCCGGAGCAACTATACTCTCCCAACTCAATACAGCTTCATAGGCTTTCGTAGGCTTTCTTTTTATTAAAATGGTGCGTTCAACTTTCTCGCCTGAGAAAAAGTGTTGATCTAACTCCTCAATGGATAGCGCAGGCAAACCTTTGGCGCCTGCTAAAGAAGATATTAATACAATTAATAAAAGCAGAACCGCTTTCTTCATACCTCTTTACTTTCAGTTTTAACCACATTAAAGTCCTTAAAACAAACAGTAACATAAACAGAATATTCGTCATTCTCTTTTCTTATGCTTCCTAATTTCACTGTCTTTCCCTCAACAAGTTTCAGAGAACCAGTTAAAGCAGAATCGTCCAGCGATACTTTTGCCATTAAGTCAACACTTCCATTAGTATTTACTATTGGAACAAATTGGTATCTGTAAGAAGTATTGTCTTTTGTTGACGAACCTTTCAGATTAGTATTTACTTCATTACCATTTAAAACCATTATCTTGGGAGAAGAAACAATTTCAGCAGCTGGACCAAGCCGGAGAATTTCAAACTTAAGAAAGATTGGTACCTGCTCCTGACTGACTGCTTTCTCTAATTTTCTGCTGGCAAGTTCAACATCAATGTCCCCATTATTAGTTACTATCCACTTTACATTGTGAGAAAACGTCTTTCTTATTTCCTGAAATAGTTTTACTTGTTTTCTAACAGATTTTTCAACAGCTTGTTTGGTTTCAAAACCTGCTGGTTTCTCCTGTCTCTTATTAAAAGCGATTTGCATCAATTCCATCTGTTGTGTATTTTTGTAAAGAAAACTGCCTGCAAAAATTAACATTATTACTACCAGGCCATTCAAAACTAATCCAAATCTGGGAATAAAGAGATCGAATAAATTCCTGTTCCTAGGTAAATGTGGGTTTAATTGCGATATTGCCGAAGTTTTTTTTATTCTGTTTTTCAACCTTGGCCAGTAATTATTCCAGTATTTTTTAGGCGGCTCTTCTTCAGCTTTAAGCCTTATCAACTCATCTATTTTCTCGGTTTTCATTAGTATTTACCTCCCATTAACTTATATATTTTTTCAATTTTACTTTGAGCTTTTTTCGCGCATAGAATAAACGCCAGGATACAGTCTTTTCTAAACAGCCTTGTATTTCAGCTATCTCGCCGTGAGACAGACCCTCAATAATTGCCAGCACCACTACTGTTTTCTGCTTTAGCGGCAAAGACTCTATAGCTTTTGTTATTTCCTCATGTAGTTCACGACTCTCTATGTTTTTTCTGGGATTGTCGGTGTGAATAGCTAAGTTAGCGCCCCTAATTAAGATATTTTCATCTAATGTAACTGTTTGTCTTTTCCCCGATTTCTTTAAATGGTTGATCGTTATATTCATTGCTATTCTATATACCCATGTGGAGAAGCTCGCCTTTTCCCTGTAACTATTGATTGATTCATAAGCTCTAATAAAAGCTTCCTGAGAAAGGTCATCTGCATCACAATGGTTATTGGTCATCCTATAAACCGCAAAATAGATTTGCCGTTTATGTCTTTCCACTAATTCACCAAAGGCATCCTTATCGCCTTCTTTGACTTTTTGCACAAGTATGCTATCTTCTGTTTTTTTCACTAATCACTTTCTGAAAAAAGTTTTAGTCTTCATATATTTAGACAAACTTCTTGCCTTAATCCTTTGAATTATTTTTAGTATACATCAGAGTTTTAGAACGCTCAACCGATTTTGAATCTTAAACTCATTATCTGTGGCTTACTAAGGGAAGCATAACAGTGATTTGCGAAATTCAGAACTCGATAGACGGGAATTAGCTTAGAATAGACAATAATAGCATTTTGTTACATGAATGTTTAATTTTACACTTCTTTGGCTGGTTAAGTTCGATGGCAGTGACTTTAATCATGGTATCATACAAATACTGAGGATTTGATTTTTATGCGTTAAGGCTAGATAAAGATTTTAGAGATGGTTTTTAAAATCGTACTTCAGTAAGAAGTTCATTTGTTAGTCTCTATTAATCTTACATTATCGAAATATACAACCCCTTTTGGCCATTTTACATACACAACTACCTTCATTTTCTGAGCAGTTGATACTTTAATTTTGAATGTTCTTGAGCACATGCTCCAATTACCATGATTTTCTGGGTAACAATGCATAGGAGCACGATATACCTCAAAGGATTCCATCTTTTTCTTATCATACCTGTATGCTTTAACAAACATTTTAACCTCGGGCCCATTTCCCTTTCCGTTGATCCCTACGCTTTTAATGTCTATACTGATTTTATATTTCTGGTTATATGTGCAAGGAATATATTCGCTTTCATATTCCATTCCGCTTGTTGCAGCGATTGATGTCCATTGCTTTGCTGGCTCATTAAGTCTGAATTCTATACATCTACCCGTAGGCGATTCAGTCTTGTTCCACAGGAGATTTTTGCCTTCTATTACTCTGCCTTTTGCACTCTCATATACCTGGATTGTGGGATCTTTTTTCGCATTAGATCCCCAGTGGTCCGGCATAAGCTTCCCATTCTCAAAATTACCGTTTGGGATCAAATTAGTCTCGCAATAAGCTGGTAAGACAGATTGCAAAAATAATAAAAGAGAAACTATTACGAAACGTGGGGAATAGAAAGAAATTTTTGCATTGGTCACTTGTTCATTCTTTATGTGATTTTTGTTTCAAAGCTTCCCGGAACTTAATTTTTTCAATCCCTTGCTGTGCTCTTTCAATCTCCCATTTATCTTTATTTTCTTCAATAAACTTTTCTAGAATTGGAATAATGTTTTTATCTCCATGGTTACCGAGTGCTCGGGCAGCCATCCTCCTTACCGAACTATCCTTGTCTTTTAATGACTCAATAAAAACAGGAGTGAAGTCAGGAATTAATTTTTTATTTCCCAAAAGCATAATTCCACTTAATGCACGAACACCTGTAGCACGAACAGAACCATCCATGTCATCTTTTGCAATCTCAACTAATCTATCAATAATAACCTTAAGTTTTTCAGGATATGAACTAAGAGATTGACCAACACTACCTAATTGGTAAGCTGCGATTCTCCTTATTAAAGATTCTTTATTTTTGGCGATTCCCAGTAAAAGAGAAATGTCAGCAGATTCTTTATATCGTAGGCATAACGAACCAAGTTGGTTGATTGCATATCTTTTAACTTTAAGTAATGAGGTTGTGGAATCTATCAATTTTATCAGAAGTTTTCTTTCTTTTTCTAAGTTATCTTCTACATTGAAGATAATCATAAGAATCTGAATTTGGTCTTCACTGCTTTTTCTTTCTTTATAAAGAGCCAGAAGTTGTGGAATTATACTTTTATCCTTAAACTTAATAAGCGCGTCAGTCGCCAATTTTCTAAGTCCATAATTTTTACCCTTCAGAATTTCTATTAGATAAGGAATGGACTTAAGTTCTAAATTTGCCTTGAGAAATTTAATTGCTTCCGCCTTTTCTTTCTGGTCGCCTTCCTTGAGCCGGTCAATCTGATCCGCTATTTCTTTTTGTGTAGAAAAACGAACATCAAATTCTAAACTATTGGAATCCAATGTTCCCAGCCACGTATTCTTAAATCCAAACTTTTTGGCTATTTTAGTAACAAACTTTTTATTAGGTTCATATTGGTAGGTGATTTTAAATCTGCCTGGATTCAATATTGTATGGTCAATATCAAAGAAACTTATTACAACTGGTTCTTTATCCTTAATCAAAGAAAAACGCCGATAGGCTTTGTCCGAAATTGTTACCCTTCCTGTTGCGTTAAACTTTAGCTCTTTATTCGGAGGAAGTAAGTGAAAATTCTTTTTTGGAGAACCCAATTTATAAATTACCGTGCACTTTTTTTTGGCTGCTTCTCCTTCTTCGTTCGTTATCAGAAAGCAAGAAGCAAGGCCGACACGAGAGAGATAAAGATAACAAGGTTTATTAGAAGTGTTTTGAAAAGTTAATTCTACTATAATTTTGTCTCCTATTTTATACTCAGTCTGATTAAGACTGATAGAAGTACGCAATTCACTAACTGTTTTGCCCCAGTTGAGATTGCCTTCGCTTTCAGCCGTCTGAGTTTCGCCGGGCAAGGCACAAAGCACCAGCATGTGCATACAGAGCACAGAGGTGGCGAAGACGAGCATGCTTTGTTTCTTCTTCATCTTGAGTCCAACGCTAAGTTTCGGATTTGCTTGTCATGTATGAAACTTAGAGACAGTAATGCTAATATAGCCCCCAAAAGAGCAAAAGCCATATCTGACTGTGTGTCCCAAACATAGCCTTGAGTGCCCAAAAATGCTTCAGCTGATTCACCTGTGGATAAAGCCGATACAACCCATTCTATAAGCTCATAGAAGGCGCTAAAAGCGAGACAGAAACATAAAATAAAGAAGTTTCTCCATCTGGGAAAATTTACAATGTTTTTTCGAACGAATATTTCACGAGCTATCATTGCAGGGGCAAAACCTTGCATAAAATGACCAACTTTGTCGTAATTATTTCTTTGCCAATTGAATGTTTCTTTAAGATAGTCGAATAAAGGCACTTCCGCATAAGTAAAGTGCCCCCCAATAAATAGAACTACACAGTGAAGAAGAATTAAAATATAGACAAGTCGTGTTAGCCGAAAGGATTTGTATGTGAAGGCTAAAATAATACCCCCAATAATGGCGGGAATCACTTCCAGAAACCAAGTGAAGTATTCTTTGGGACTAATGGCAGACCAAATTAAAAAGGATAGATAAATGATGAGCCAGATTAGCTTCATATATATAAAGAGGTAGAAAACATAATATTAATCATTGAACGTTTGCTGTTACTTTAACGCTACTATACTTAAAATTGCTCAAAACCTCAATAAAAATACACAAAAATTACGTATTTGGAGCCTGTATGGATAGGCGAGAATTAGTGAAAAGATTAGGATGAATGTTGAGAATTTCTTCATGTTGAGACTATTTGTTGCGAGAGTGGCACTTGATTTTTCTGTTTCCAGCTTCAGCAATAATAAAGATTTGCCCCCCTTCATTTACGTTATTAGGCGGCATATTGCAATTGATTTCTTGCAGGATTAATTGGAAGGTAAAGATTCAGATTAACAACCTTATTGTCTTAG
>Ga0207996_1000916_pt1 | contig 23184 bp, 25 predicted proteins | sample AntAceMetag02UKG_FD_184773 | JGI IMG/M metagenome (GOLD analysis project Ga0207996, IMG submission 184773) | Saline lake microbial communities from Ace Lake, Antarctica - Antarctic Ace Lake Metagenome 02UKG (SPAdes) (version 2) | ecosystem: Environmental > Aquatic > Non-marine Saline and...
ATCTGCCACAAACAAGATCGCCTTGATTATTGTTTTTATTTCTCCCAAATTTATTTGCTGATTTTCTCATCTAATTTCTCTCATTACTTTTTGCAGCTAAACTGTTACCTTGTTAGTTTATCCTTGGTTAGTCATTTATTCAATTAAAAAATTCCTTGCCTGAATTGACGATTAAAGCTTGTTGTGATATATTCTAGATGATTTAAAATGTGGAGAAGAGCAAGATGAGAAGATGCCTTACCATAGTATTTGTTTCAGTGTTTCTTTGCTCAAGTTGCGCGACGCCGCCAGGCCATTATATCAAGGGAAAACCATATGTGGGTAAAAGAAATGAGCCTATTTCTGACTCAAGATTTCCTCAAATAGAAGTAGGAAAAGAAATAAAAATTATAAATGCGTTAGGACACTATCTTTTCTCTTTGCCTTCAAAGTTAATGTTATGGAACTGGAATATTGATAAGCACTGGATTTCTCAGAAAACGATCGACGATATTGAAGAATATCTAAAAACTAATAATCTATGGGATGTTAAGATTCGAATTAATCAATATAACCCAATGAGGGAGTTCAGGCGATTGAGAAAAAACTATAGAGTAGGCGCAGGATATAGATGGACTTTTGGCATAATTGCATGGATTAATTATATGATATACCCTGGCATTTTATTTGGAGGAGACTGTTACAATTCTTATACAGACACAATAAACATATATTCTGATCTATCCTCCATTGCCTATCATGAGTGTGGTCATGCAAAGGATTTTTCTCGACGAAAGCTAAAAGGGACCTACAACCTCCTGTATATGGTTCCAATCTGGACAGAGATATTTGAATACAGAGCAACCAAAGATGCTATAAGATATACATACTACAAAAAAGAGAAAGACAATGAGCTAGAGTCTTACAAAGTGCTTTTCCCTGCCTTTGGGTCATATGTTGGAGGAGAAGCAACAAATCTTTTTGTACTTCCATTTTATCCTGTGTATCTGGGAGCAATACTTGGAGGACATGTTGCAGGTCGAGTTAAAGCGCACAAGAGAAATAAATACTATGATAAATACTTGATAGAGCTAGCCAAATAGTGAGTATTTTTAAACATATCATAAAGACAGTTCTTATTATTGTCGTCTTGATAGGATGTGATTCCGGCATATCTGATGCATCGGAAAGCAACAAAAACTATCTATTAGTAGAACCGGATAATTGCCTGAGATTTTTTTTGCAAATTAATTATAATGATAAAGGGTTGAAATCAGTTTCTGATGCAATAATACAATCTTTTATTAAAAACAGAATCGTTCAGAACGGGGATCTGCAAATTTCAAATATATCTCTTCCAGTTTTTGATAAAATCTGGGGAAGCGTATATATTTCAGACACAGGGAAAACCACATATTTTATTACAGGTCATATAGTAAATGAAGCCTCTGATATTTCTGTAAAAATAGGAGATTTAGCAGTATCTCTTAAAATTGGAGACAAAAAAAGCAGCAAAATGTTGCGAAAGACAATTTTATCTGGACTTTTAAACAAACATATTAAAGGAGCGGATGGAGCGAAAACCAAAACGGGTACCGTTTATAATAAAAATAGTGAGAAAAGAGGAGAGTTGTCAGCATATACTTTTGTTGAAGACAATATAATTGTTGGTTCTGCACTAAGTATTGTTGAATATGCAAAAAGAAACTTTAATAATCTAAACAATCAAGCAACATTAAACGATAAAACTGATGGGTATATTACTCTGGAAAATAAAAATAATTTATTATTCCGTCTATTGAATAAGTACTCAAGCAATCTTGGATTTTCTCTAGCAACGTTTCCTGATCTAAATAAAATAAAAAATCTCAAAATAAAGTTTGATATTGTTGATCAGAACAGAATGAAACTCTCATTTAACATAATATCTTCTGACATCACTCCTCATGGTAAAATTATACTGCAAAACGATATAAAATTTATATTGGAGCTACTGAGCAGAATTTGTATGCAAAAACACATTGATTTTAGTTATAATCTTAAAGATAATTTAAACGCAGATATTGAGTTAAGCAGTCTAAGAAAATACTGGAATAGCCTAAAAATGCTCAGTAAGTGAATGGTATGAAGCATGAGGGAATTTTTAATTTGTATGTTTTGTTTGACTTATGCATGTTGGTTGCTATGATGTATCACAATTTTGTAATTAATTTTGGGCTTGTCAATGACACACACAAAATTTGGTAAATATATAATTCAGGATACTATTAAGTCAGGTGGAATGGCTTGTATATATAAAGCAAGTGATCCTGAAACAAAAGATATAGTAGCAATTAAGACTCTTCAGCCATCAAAGATAAATCGCAGAGCAGTAAAAGGGTTTATTCAAGAAGCTAAGATGTTAAAAAAGCTAAATCATCCAAATATAATTCAAGTAATGGATTTTGGAGAAGAAGATAATAGAACACCTTATATTGTGATGGAGTATATTAATGGAGAAGATCTAAAAAAGCTTCTTCTTCACAAAAAAACTAAAAAACTTCAGAGATATAACCTTATCATACAAATAGGAAGAGGACTGGCCTATCTGCATGAAAATAATATAATTCATCAGGACATAAAACCCGAAAATATTTTGGTATCAAAAAACGGTGAAGTAAAAATTATAGATTTTGGTCTGGCGCGTTATAATAGATTAAGAATCCTCACACGTAACCGTTTTATTGATGGCACACCCACATATATGTCTCCTGAACAGATAAGAAAAAAACACAGAGACAAAAGAACAGACATATATTCCTATGGAATTACCACATATGAAACGCTAACTGGCAGAGCTCCATATCAAGCTAATGATAAAAACGCAATTATGAGAGCTCACATTGATATAAATATACATCCAAGACCTATATCTTATTATGATTCCAGTATACCAAAAAATATAGAAAATTGTGTGATGAAGGCAATAGAGAAAAATCCAAATAAAAGATACAGGACAGTATCAGAAATGCTCTTGGACTTTAGTAGAAGCAAAATCTAAAAAGAGGAGATATCAATCATGAATAAAAAGAATACAAAATTCATATTAGTCATTATGTTACTGATAATTGCTATTTACGTTGGATGGCAGGCATATTCTCTATTTCTTCAAAAAGACATTTCTAATCAGTATAAAAAAGCAGACATGTTTTACAATAAAGGCGATTTTGAAAAAGCAAAGACTATCTATGCTGATCTGTTAAATAAAAGTCAAAAGTATAAATTTACATCAGGAGAAAAACAGGCAAAACTTGTTTATAGACTTGCTATATGTAACAAAAAAATGGGGAATTTTAAAAATGCTGAGACTCTTTTAGACAGAATTACTGACCAGTTCAAAAATTCAGAATATATTGACGAGACATTGCTTGAACTTGGTGAATTAGCACAGATAAAAAAGGATTTTGGGAAGGCAGAGGATATGTATGATAAGATATTGGATGAATATCCAAACAGTAACATCTTTTATAATGCCCTGTATGCCAAAGCTCGCGTTTATAAACTGCAAGGAAAACTCTTGAATGCTCTCTCTCTGCTTGAGATGGTTACCATTGAATCAGATAATGATGAATTAAAAAATACGGCGCACAAAGAGATTGGAGACATAAACGTAAAGCTTATCTTCTCCCCTATCCCTACAAAAGACAGTATGATTTACAAAGTAGAAGCTGGAGATAGCCTCAGCTCAATTGCTAAACAATTTAATACCACTATTGATTTGATTATAAAAAGTAATAAGTTGAAAGATACTGTGATAAGGCCTGAGAAGAGATTAAAAATAACTTCTGGGGCTGGTTTCTCTATTGAGGTGTATACAAAGTCTAATAAGCTTATCTTGAAAAATAATGGGAAACTTGTAAAAACATACACAGTAGCTACTGGAGCTCATGACTCGACACCCATTGGAAATTTTAAAATAGTAAATAAATTAAAAAATCCTACATGGTATACTGCAGGTGCTGTTGTCTCTGCAGATAGTCCTAAGAATGTCCTTGGAGATCGTTGGATGGGAATAACGGAAAAGGGCTATGGGATACATGGGACAATAGATCCCGAGAGTATTGGCAAACAATCCACAGAGGGTTGCGTAAGAATGTATAACAAAGACGTAGAAGAATTATTTGCCCTTGTGCCCATTGGAATACCTGTAACCATAGTTAAGACGCAAGATGACAAAAAGCTAAATTAGATAGGAAACAAAAAGTGGCAATAAATGGTCTTGAATTTGAAAAACCTATCATAGAGTTGGAGAAAAGGATAGAAGAGTTAAAAGCCTTTGCTTCTACGGAGAATATAGATTTTTCAGACGAGATAAAAGTACTTGAGAAAAAAGTCATTGAAAGCAAAAAAAGAATATATAAAAATCTTACAGCCTGGCAAAGAATGCAGATTGCTCGCCATCCTGACAGGCCATATACTCTGGACTATATTGATGCTCTTATGAAGAATTTTATCGAGCTTCGTGGCGATAGATCATTTGCTGATGACCGGGCAATAATAGGAGGATTGGCTAGTTTTCAGGATAAAACAGCTATGGTAATTGGGCACCAAAAGGGCAGAAACACAAAAGAAAATCTCACCAGAAACTTTGGGATGCCTCATCCAGAAGGTTATAGAAAAATGCTAAGATTGATGAAAACAGCTGAAAAATTTTCCATTCCGATCATTGCTTTTATTGACACGCCAGGTGCATATCCAGGTATTGGAGCAGAAGAAAGAGGACAGGCAGAGGCAATTGCACACAACTTAAAAGAAATGGCCCATCTTCAAGTACCTACGATCGTTATAATTACTGGAGAAGGCGGCAGCGGAGGAGCATTGGCAATTGGGTTAGGTAATAAAGTTTTTATGCTAGAGAATGCTGTTTACTTTGTGTGTACTCCTGAAGCATGTGGCGCAATCCTCTGGAAAGATAGAACTAAAGCTCCTGAGGCTGCAGAAGCGCTTTGCATAACAGCATCAGACTTGGAAAAATTTAAAGTTATTGATGCAATAATACCTGAACCTTTGGGTGGAGCGCATAGGAGTTCTGCTGAGGTGATCAGGAATATTAAGAATACATTAAAAACCTCCCTGAATGAACTGGCTAAACTCTCTCCCGAAGAAATCGTTAATCAGAGATATGCAAAATACAGAAAAATGGGGAAATTTTTAGAGAAGTAAGGAGAAAAAGGAAGTGGGTTTAGGTATAGCAGAAAAAATCATAAAGGAACACCTTTTAAAAGGGAACCCGGTTACTGGAGAGGAAATCACTCTAAAAATAGATCAGACTCTTACGCAAGATGCTACGGGAACAATGGCCTATCTCCAGTTTGAAGCTCTTGGAATCCCCCAAATAAAAACAGAGTTATCTGTTAGTTATATTGATCATAATACTATACAATCCGGTTTTGAGAACGCTGATGACCACCGCTATCTTCAAAGCGCTGCCAGTAAGTATGGTTCTTATTTTTCTAAAGCTGGGAATGGAATATGTCACCAAGTTCATCTGGAAAGGTTTGCTGAGCCTGGAAAAACACTTCTTGGTTCGGATTCCCATACTCCGACAGCAGGAGGGATGGGAATGCTCGCTATTGGAGCAGGAGGATTGGACGTGGCTGTGGCAATGGGAACATGTGAATATACACTGCGTTATCCTGAAATCATTCGCATTAACCTTGAAGGTAAACTAAATCCATGGATAAGCGCAAAGGATATAATTCTAACAGTCCTAAAAATGCTTGGCACTAATGGCAATGTTGGAACCATAATAGAATATTCAGGAACAGGACTAGAAGGCTTAGATGTCCCTGAAAGGGCAACCATAACCAATATGGGTGCTGAACTTGGCGTAACAACATCAGTTTTTCCCAGCGACTTTCTTACAAAAAAATTTCTTGCAGCTGAGAATAGAGAAAGTGTGTGGAAAGAATTAAAAGCAGATCCTGACGCTAAGTACGAAAAAGCAATAAACATTAATCTTGCTGAAATTGAACCCATGCTGGCATGTCCTCATAGCCCAGGCAATGTTGCTCCGGTAAGAAAACTGGTTGGGGAAAAAGTTGATCAGGTAATTATTGGCAGCTGTACTAATTCTTCCTATAAGGATATTAAGATAGCTGCTCACATACTTAAGGGTAAAAAGGTTTCTTCATATGTGAGCTTTGTAATTGCTCCTGGTTCAAGGCAGGTATTAAAAATGATAACGGATGACGGCAGTCTTTCCACATTAATTGATGCAGGTGCTAGAATTGCAGAATGCGTATGTGGATTCTGTATTGGGAACAGCCATGCTCCAGCCACAGGAGCAGTGAGCATCAGAACCAGTAATAGAAATTTCAAGGACCGCTCGGGAACTCAATCTGCTTCTGTTTACCTATCAAGTCCTGAAACAGCTGCTGCATGTGCCCTGTCTGGAGTAATCGCTGATCCGCGGGATCTTAAAGAACTGGTTTTCCCATCTTTTGACCTACCAAAGAAATTTCATGTAGATGATACTATGATCATCCACCAAGCATCTGACAGCGAGAAACTAAAGATATATAAAGGCCCGAATATTGGAGAGCCTCCAAAAAACGAACCTTTATCCGAAAACATCAATGGTAAGATTGTAATTAAAGTAGGAGATGAAATTACAACTGACCACATAATGCCTGCAGGATCAAGATTGAAATATCGTTCCAATATTGAAAAATACTCTCAATTTGTATTTGAAGGGATTGAGTCATCTTTTCCGAAACGATGCCAAGACAATAGATCGGAGGGTTATAGTAATATTATTGTGGCTGGACTGAGTTACGGGCAGGGTTCAAGCCGCGAGCATGCAGCTATATGCCCAATGTATCTGGGAGTAAAAGCTGTTATTGCAAAATCCATAGAAAGAATTCATAGAACTAATTTAATAAACTTTGGCATCCTGCCTCTTATCTTTACAAAAAAAGAGGATTATCAGCATCTAAACGCTGGAGACGTTGTGGAAATTCGGGATATAGAAAAAGCAATAACCAAAAATGCGAAACTTGTTTTGAAAAACAAAACGAAAAAGGTTGATATTGAGTTAAAATATGATTTTACTGAAAAGGAGAAGCAGATAATAGTGGCAGGCGGTTTATTAAATTATATAAAAAGAAAGGCCAAATAATAATGGGCAATCGAATCAAAATGCAAGATGGAAAACTTTATGTGCCTGATAAACCCATTATTCCCTTTATTGAGGGAGATGGAACTGGCCCTGATATCTGGCGAGCTTCAGTAAGAGTATTTAACGCTGCAGTTAAGAAGGCATATGAAGGGAAGAGACAAATTGCATGGGAAGAAACATTTGCAGGAGAAAAAGCATATAAGAAAACAAAAGAATGGCTGCCTGAACAAACAGTCAATGCTTTCAGGGAATATCTGGTAGGGATAAAAGGACCTTTAACAACGCCTGTTGGCGGCGGCTTCAGAAGCCTGAATGTAACTCTTAGAAAATTGTTGGATTTATATGTTTGTCTGCGGCCAGTAAAATGGTTTGAAGGCGTTCCGAGTCCTATTAAGCATCCGGAACAGGTTGATGTAATTATCTTTCGGGAAAACACTGAAGATGTCTATGCGGGTCTGGAACTTCAAGCATATTCAGAAGATGTAAAGAAACTTATCAGTTTTTGCAGAGATTCTTTTGGATGGCATATCAGGGAAGACTCTGGTATAGGACTGAAACCTATAAGCGAGACAGGAAGTAAAAGATTAATAAGAGCAGCAATAAAGTATGCAATAAAGAACAAAAGAAAAAGTGTAACGCTTGTTCATAAAGGCAACATTCAAAAGTATACGGAGGGAGCGTTTAGAAATTGGGGATATGAACTAGCAAAGAATGAATTTTCCAAAGAAGTTATATCATGGGATGAATGTAAAGGAACTGTTCCTCACGGAAAAGTCTTAATAAAAGACGCTATTGCAGATATGTTTCTTCAACAGATATTAACAAGAACAGACGAATTCGATGTTGTCGCAACAATGAATCTCAATGGAGACTATATTTCAGATGCGATAGCTGCACAGGCAGGAGGCATTGGAATAGCGCCCGGCGGAAATATCAACTACGATACAGGTCTTGCAATATTTGAGGCAACTCACGGCACAGCGCCAAAATATGCAGGAATGGATAAGGTGAATCCAGGCTCATTGATATTGTCTGGAGAGATGATGCTCAGATATATTGGATGGGAGGAGGCTGCAGATCTTATTATTAAGGGAATAAGCAAGGCAATCCTAAGCAAAAAAGTTACGTATGATTTTGAAAGATTGATGAATGGAGCAAAGCTTCTTAAATGCTCCGAGTTTGCAGATGAAATTATAAAGAACATGGAGATGGATATTGAAAGCAAAGATTAAAGAAATAGAAAAAAATTTTAGTTCGGAAATTGAGATCATCTCTCTTCCTGAGCATGTAGAAAAAATAAGAGTAAAATACCTGGGAAGAAAAGGGGTTATCACCTCTCTATTAAAACAAGTTGCTGCATTGCCAAATGACCAAAAACCAGTATTTGGTAAATTACTAAATAATTTAAAAACTAATATAACCACTAGAATTAGTGAGAAGTCTGCCAGTATCAAGCCATTAAAAAGAGCTGAAGCAAAATTAGACATATCCTTACCTGGTATAAAACCTGTTGTTGGTAGCAAGCATCCTCTTACGCTTATTACTCAAGAAATCAAAGAGATATTCTTTGGACTGGGATTTGAGACAGTAACCGGCCCTGAAATAGAAACAGAATACTATAATTTTGAAGCGCTTAATACACCAGAAGACCATCCGGCTAGAGATGAACATGATTCGTTTTACATAACAGACAAAATCTTACTGCGCACACATACATCGCCTGTTCAAATTCGTACTATGGAAAAACAAAAACCTCCTGTAAGAGTAATTGCTCCTGGTAGATGCTTCAGAAGGGATGCAATTGATGCTACACACTCTCCAATATTCCATCAAGTAGAGGGATTGGCTGTAGATAAAGATATTACGTTTGGAGACTTAAAGGGTGTTTTGGAAGTATTTGCAAAACAGCTATTTGGCAGGCAAACAAAAATCAGATTTAGACCTGATTTTTTCCCTTTTACTGAACCGAGTGCAGAATATGCGTTCTCCTGTGTTAACTGCAAAGGGAAAGGATGCAGAATATGCAAGAATACAGGCTGGCTTGAAATAGGAGGGGCAGGAATGGTGGACCCTGAAGTATTCAAGATGGTGCATTATGATGCAGAAAAATACAGTGGATTTGCATTTGGCATGGGTATTGAAAGAATTGCTATGATAAAATATCACATTCACGATATACGGATGTTTTTTGAGAATGATCTGAAATTTTTGAGACAGTTTTAGCGGAGGCATAATGAAAATTCCTTATAATTGGTTAAAGGAATATATAGACATAGAATTATCTCTTGAGGAAATTGCAGAGAGACTGACCATGGCAGGGCTTGAGGTTGCTGATATAAAAACCACTGCGGATAAATTTAAGAATGTCATTGTCGGAGAAATCAAACAGATAGAAAAACATCCTGACGCAGACAGATTAACTATATGCAAGGTCGATACCTCAAAAGAAATTCTTGATATTGTATGTGGGGCAAAAAACATAAAGATAGGAGACCGTGTTCCTTTAGCACTTATAGGCGCTAAACTGCCAACAGGCATGCATATTAAAAAGACTAAAATCAGAGGCGTAATTTCGTACGGCATGCTATGTTCAAAAAAGGAGCTTGGTATTGGAGATGAACATCAGGGAATTATGATTCTTTCGAAAGACACACAATTAGGAGAATCTCTTGAAAATGTTCTGAACCTGAACGAACCTGTTTTAGATATAGAAGTTACAGCAAACAGAGGAGACTGTTTAAGTGTAATTGGTATAGCAAGAGAGATTGGAGCACTCACAAATAAACAAGTTAAGTATCCTCAAGCATTAAAAGAATGCAGTACAAATAAGGAAATCGAGAAGTTAATAGATGTATCAATAAAGAATACTTCTCTATGCCCAAGATATGCTGGAAGAATAATTCACAACGTTAAAATAGTCCCCTCCCCATCATGGCTCGCAAAGCGTCTGGAAGCGGTTGGTATCCGTTCTATAAATAATATTGTTGACATAACAAATTATGTCTTGATGGAAACAGGACAACCTCTTCATGCATTTGACTATAAAAAAATATCAGGTAAAAAAATTACTATAAGAGAGGCAGAACAAAATGAGTCTATTTTTGCTCTGGATGAAAGCAAAAGACAGCTCTCTCCTGATATGCTCGTCATAGCAGATAAAAAAGGGGCTATTGCTATTGCAGGTATTATGGGAGGGATTGGTTCTGAGATAGATGAGCAAACGACAGATATATTTTTGGAAAGTGCTTATTTTCATGCCGGATGCATAAGGAAAACCTCTAAAACATTAGGCTTATCTTCAGAATCATCTTACCGTTTTGAAAGAGGGATAGATCCGAACGGAGTTGTGTATTCACTCAATAGGGCTACTTATCTCATAGAAAAAATCGCACATGGGAAATCAGTAAAAAGTTTTGTAGACATCTATCCAAAGAAATTCAAAAAACAAAACATGCAAATTAGGATCCCGCAAATAAAACGAATCCTTGGTATTGATATACCAAAAAACAAGTTAAAGAGTGTAATGCTAAGTCTGGGTTTTAAAATCAAACCAGATGGTCTATATAATATCAAGGTGTCGGTTCCTACATACCGCCATGATATTAGCCGAGAGATAGACCTGATTGAGGAAATTGCACGCATCTATGGATATAATAACATTGATACTACAATGCTGCGGGGACAAACCAGTTCATGTGGCAAAGGAGAGTTTGAAAAGCAAACAGATGCTCTGAAGAACATACTGTCTTCATGTGGTATGGCCGAGATATACACCTCAAGTTTTACCAACTCAGAAAACCTAGTTAAAACGGGTCTGTCTTCTGATGGAGTAAAAATCACTAATCCCTTAGGAGAGGATCAAAACATAATGAGAACAAGCCTAATCCCTGAGATGCTGAGTGTAATTAAGAGAAATTTAAATAGGTCTATTGCTGAGATTAAATTATATGAACTTGGACAGGTAATCTTTGAAAATAATTCTTCATACCACGAAAAAACATACCTGTGCTGTGGGATTGTTGGAAGCGTTTCTTTCTTTGATATTAAGGGTATATTAGAAACAATCCTGTATAAACTTGGGATTAAAGACCATTCTTTGTGCTATAAAAAGCATCAAATATTCGCTTCTGATTGCTCAGCAGGCATAGATGTTCAAGGGTGTAGAATAGGCATAACAGGAGAAGTTAATAGTAATGTGCTGGAGAAATACGGCATTGATGAAAGGGTATTTCTGCTTGAGATTGGATTTCCAGATTTATCAAAATATATAAATTTATCCCATGTTTTCAAGAAGATTCCTAAATACCCAGCCAGTGAACGCGACATAGCCTTTACCATTAAAGAATATGTATCTAATGCTGATATTATGAACGTAATGTGGAAAGCTGGTGGTGATATTGTTGAAGATATTAAGCTATTTGATATATATCACGGCAAACAAATTCTCCCGGCACATAAAAGCATGGCTTATTCGATCTGCTATCGTTCCAATAAGAGAACGCTTACTGATGAAGAAGTAAATCAGGCTCATTCAAACATAGAACATCGGCTTATATCACAATTAAATGTTGCTTTAAGAAAGTAGAAAAATGTTGAACGAAAAATTAGAGGTTTTAGACCAAAAAATACAGGATATACTTCAAAAAACACAGGACATAAGGAGCGAAAGAGATATTCTGCGAAAGAAAGTTGATTCTTTTCAGGCACAGCTTTCTGAATTGGATGAGAGATATAAAAAGCTAGAAGAAACAAGCAAGATATCAGATTATATTAAAGAGCAACATAGAATATTTAAGGACGATAGAGTAGTTATTAAATCTAAAATAAACAAATTATTAAAACAACTAAGGAAATTTTAAGCAACTATGGAATCTATTGGCAAAATCTTAAAAAAAGCAAGGCTTGAAAAAAAATTAAGACTTCAAGATGTATATACGCAAATAAAAATAAATCCCGCGTATCTTAAAGCATTGGAGAATGACGCTGCTGACAGTCTGCCATCTCCAGAATATGCAAGAATATTTTTAATGGGATATGCACGCTTCCTTTGCTTAGATACGGAGAAACTTTTAACGCAGCATGATCAAGACTCTAAATCTTCTCAGAGCTATAAAGAGAAAAATACAGACGGGAAAACAAAAAAAAAGGTATTGCTTTTCTCCATCATAGGATTAGCTTTAGTATTATTTATAACAATCATTTTTGCAGTCAGACATTTCGTTAATACTGTCAACAGAGTCACAGTTGAAAAAACACGTGATTACCCTGATCTAGATATATCAGTTTCGCCGTTAGTAGTAGACGATACCAGTCTCATGATCGTGGAAAAACCAATAAATAAAACTCCTGTTTCTGAAACTAAACATATACCCAAAGCAAAAGAGATTTTTCCTTTAGGAAACCAATCTGCTCTTGATGAATATGTTAAAAGCAAGAGTGAGCTGCTGGAATTAAAATTCACGACAATAGATAAGACATGGATTAGAATCTTTGCTGATGGTAAGAAACTATTTGGCGGCACATTACATAAGGGAGATGAAAAAGTATGGTACGCCAAAGAGAAATTCCATTTTAGGATAGGAAATGCAGGAGGTGTTGCAATAGAGTTGAATGGCAAAAAAATGCCCATTCTTGGCAAAAAGGGAAAGGTTTTTAAAAAAGTTATTGTAACTAAAGAGGGAATAAAAATTCCATAATGAACATGCCTAATAAATTAACATTCATACGTATATTGGCTATCCCATTTCTTATTATTGCCCTGTTGGTAAACCATGTTTCTAATAACCTAACTTACATTGCTATTGGTAAATATATAGGATTGTTAATCTTTATCCTGGCCTCCCTTACTGACCTTTTTGACGGTATTATTGCTCGTCGTGAAAAGAAGATAACCAATTTTGGCAGGCTAATGGACCCTGTTGCTGATAAATTACTTGTAACATCTGCACTTATTGTGTTCATTGGCATGGGACTCTTTCCTTCATGGATGGTTGTTATAATAATAAGCAGAGAATTTATCATTACAGGCCTTCGTAATCTAGCAGCTACTAAAGGCGTCATAATAAGCGCAGGACTTCTTGGCAAGCATAAAACAGGTTCTCAGATCACAGCTATAATAATAACACTTATTGCTCTTTGTATCAGAGATACTATGATAGTATTTAATTCATGGCAAAATGTCTTATGGCATGCTAAACCACTGGACATTTGGATGCAATCTCTACTAACATGGATCATGGGTATTGTAGTGATCTTTTCTGTTATTTCCGGGGTAGGTTATATGATTGAACACAAGGACCTTATTAGAGAAGCCGCTCATCAATGAAAATTTTAATCAGACTAATATCCTCTTTTCTCTTTATTGGATATTCTCCATACGCTCCCGGAACCATTGGCAGTTTAGCAGGTTTGGGTTTGTATTGGATTCTATCCCGCCACTGTTCCTCAGGATTATATTTTCTAATACTTGGTCTATTATTTATAGTAGGAATTCTTATTGGTAAAAAAGCAGAAGAAATATTTAAAAAAAAGGACTGCAGAAAATTTGTTCTTGACGAGGTATTTGGAATTCTTATAGCATTGGCAATGGTTCCTTTTGGATTATTCTACATTATAGCTGGATTCGTATTGTTTCGCATATTCGACATTCTTAAACCATTTCCTGCTAATATAGCAGAGAAACTCCCTTACGGCTGGGGAGTGATGCTTGATGATGCAGTTGCAGGAATCTACGCTAATCTAGTTCTGCAGATAATAGTGTTGGTGCGGTATCTAGCAAAAGTATAACTCCTCCTAACTCTCTCTTAAAAAGAGGGGATAGAAAATGTCGGATTTAATTTGTATCAAGAATTACAATAACCGCACAGAAGCTGAAATTGTAAAAAGTCTTCTTGAAGCAAGTGGTATTGAAGCTGTTGTTTCTGCTGATGATTGTGGCGGCATGCGACCTCATTTACTGCTGGGCACTAATGGAACGCGTTTATTAGTTAAAGAGGAAGATGCTCAAAAAGCACTTGAAGTTTTGAAATAGTTTTTGTCTTGTAAATTATGAGGCTTATGGTATATGCTTGATTATTGAGAAATAAGGGAGAAAACATTATGAACAATGAATCTTTATCTGCGTCTTCAGAGCCTCAGGAAACTCCTCAGACAAAAGAACTCATGGGAATTGGAGAACTACTGAAAATAAGCTGGTCAGTAATAAAGAATAATATAGCTACTCTTCTTGGAATCGTTACTCTTTATATGGTAGTTGCAACTGGGATAGAATATTTACCAGTCATTTTTAAAGTATTCACATTCCCTGTAACAATTATCATCTCATTAACTACTGGCATAGCTTTAATTTTTGCAATAAATAACATTCTTGAAGGTAGTCCTGCAAATATTAAAGAATCCTATAAAACAGGTTTTAAAAAATTCTTCCCGTATCTCTGGGTAATGATTCTTGTGGGTCTGGCAGCATTTGGAGGACTTTTATTGTTAATTATCCCTGGTATTATATTTGCTGTCTGGTTCTCTCTTGCTGGTTATGTGCGCATAATTGAAGGAACTGGAAGTACTGCTGCTCTAAAAAGGAGTAAACAGCTTGTAAAAGGCAACTGGTGGTATGTGCTTGGCGCGCCGCTTGTATGCGGAATTATATATGGAATATGTATATATGTGCCTTTTGGTATTTTGTTTGCCATATTTAAATTCGGTTTAAAATTGCCTGCTAATCTCTGTACCCCGATTTTTCAGATACCTGCAGGTTTAGCAATGATAGCCTCAACAGCGGTTTATGTGCTGATGTTTAGAAACCTAAGGGATATTAAGGGAACAAGCGTTGTTAAAGCTAAACAGGGCAAAGGCGCGGGTGTGATAATAATTACTAGCGTTCTTTTAGGAGTGATTTTTATTGGTGGAATATTTGCAGGCATGATGTTTCCAGCCTTATCAAGGGCTAGAGAAATGGCAAGGAGAACAAAGGGTCTAAGCAATCTAAAACAAATAGGGCTAGGTATTCATATGTATGCTCAGGATAATAAAGAAAAATTTCCGAATACGTTAAGCGCGCTCTATCCCAAATATATTTCAACTTTAGATGTATTCAAGTGTCCAGCTCAAAAAGAAAAAATTAAGACAAAAGCTGAAATAGATACAAAGACTGGATATGAATATACAACCGGTCTTTCTGAAGAAAGTCCATCCAGTACTGTAATAGCCCGTACCAAGGCAAGTTATTTTAAACGCGGCAGGAATATGCTCTATGTTGATGGACATGTGAAGTGGGAAAAGGAGACAAAATAGGATTGAGAAAATTTAGAACAAGTTTTGTCTCATTATTACTATTTTTTATTCTAATATGTCCGTATTCTCAATTCCTGCATGCTGAAGACGGAGATGTATACATTATTCCTGTTCATGGAATAATTGATCTGGGGCTTGCGAGCTTCATCAAACGTTCAGTTAAGGAAGCAGAAGAGGCAAATGCTAAGGCAGTGATTCTGGATATTGAGACATACGGAGGCAGAGTTGATGCAGCTGTAGATATAAAAGACGCTCTTTCAAATCTAAAAATGCTGACTATAGCGTATGTGAATCCAAGAGCCATATCCGCAGGAGCGCTTATTGCTTTATCCTGTAAACACATAATTGTTGCTCCTGGCAGTATGATAGGCGCAGCTTCTCCTGTTAAAATTGGTTTTGCCGGCATGAATCAGCAAAAAACAGGTGAAAAGGAAATATCCTTTGTACGCTCAGCATTCAGAGCAGCAGCAGAACAGAACAATCATTCCACAAAATTAGCAGAGGCAATGGTTGACCCTGACATTGAAGTTAAGAAGATAATTAAAAAAGGTAAATTACTTACACTCACAGGATCTGAAGCCGTAAAGATAGGTCTTGCAAAAACTGAGGCAAAGTCTATTAATGAGATTCTGAAACTGTTTAGCTTGGATAAACTTAGCATCAAAAAAACAAGAACTAATTGGGCAGAACATGTTGTTAGATTTCTAACACACCCTATTGTAAGCTCATTACTTCTAACATTGGGATTCTTAGGGCTTTTATTTGAAATAAAAACGCCTGGATGGGGAGTTGGGGGAACTATAAGCGTAGTATTTTTGGCATTATTTTTCTGGGGGCATTATATCGTTGGACTTGCAAATATTATGGATATAGTATTATTTATTATAGGAGTTATACTGCTGTTTATTGAATTATTTATAACACCCGGATTTGGATTTGTGGGGTCAGGCGGACTGCTCTGTATTCTGGCAGGAATATATTTTGCGCTCGTAAAACAACCTCTTCCAAAGTTCTCATGGGAATTCAATCTATTGAATACTGCGCTATATACAATTAGCGGAGCAATCCTAACCTCAGGAGCAATATTTGCCCTGCTATTAAAATATCTTCCTAAGAATAAAGGGTTATGGAGCCAGCTTGCTCTATCCGCATCAGAAAAACAGAAAAACGGATTTAACGCTTCATCTGTGGAGATGCATACTCTGGCTGGAAAGAGAGGAGTTGCCCATACAAATCTCAGACCGACAGGAAAAGCCATGATAGACAATAAACTATGGAGTGTAATGACTGACGGAGATTTTATTGAAAAGGATGCTGAAATTATTGTTGAAAAAGTTGAAGGGAACAGAATCTTAGTAAAAACTTGGGGGCAGTCTGACTAAATGTGGACTATAATTCTTTTGTTCGTTGCAGGAATAACATTCATCTTTATTGAGATATTTGTTCCAGGAGGGATATTTGGTCTCGGCGGGTGTCTGGCAATATTTGGCAGTATATTTCTATGTTTTAAAAATTATCCCTCATTAGGCTTTTATGCTCTGCTTCTGGAACTGGTTTCTGCAGGTATAGCAATAATACTTGCGCTAAAGTTTTTGCCAAAGACAAAGTTTGGAAAATATGTTATTCTCTCCAGAAAAGAGGGTAAAAATGAAGGATTTGTTTCTCATGACAGCTTGGAGGATATAAAAGATAAGGAAGGAATTGCACTGACCCTCTTGAGACCGGCAGGAAAGGTTAAAATCAATGGGCGGAAGTTTGACGTTGTAACGGAAGGAGGATATGTACAGAAAAATGAAAAAGTAAAGGTGATAATGATCAGCGGGAATAAAATTGTTGTAAGAAAAATCTAAAATCAATAACAAAAAAAGGAGAAAAAGAGATGAGAGTGCTAATGTTCATACTTATGGCGGTAGCTGGTTTACTTGTAATAACTATTGCTAAATTTTTTAGCTTATGGCTAAGAGCAATGGTCTCAGGCGCGCCGGTCAGCATGATAAAGCTTATTATTATGAGACTTAGAGGAGTTCCAGCCAGCACTATAGTTAATACCAGAATTATGGCTGTAAAAGCAGGCCTGGACATATCATCCGATGAGCTTGAAGCGCATTATCTTGCTTCAGATGGTCAGCCGATCATGGGAAAACCTGCAAGCGGTACATACCATGTGGAAAGTGTTGTTAAGTCTTTAATATCAGCCAGTAAGGCAGAAATAGCTCTGAACTTCAAAAAAGCTGCTGCAATTGACCTTGCAGGAAGAAATGTTCTTGAGGCTGTTCAAACAAGTGTTATGCCAAAGGTAATTGATTGTCCTGACCCTGCTAAAGGCGCTTCAACTATCGCAGCAGTGGCAATGGATGGAATCCAGCTAAAAGCAAAGGCAAGAGTTACTGTCAAGACCAATATCCAGCAGCTTGTTGGAGGAGCAACCGAAGAGACTATTATTGCGCGTGTTGGAGAAGGGATTGTTACCACGATCGGATCCGCAGAAACATATAAGAAGGTGCTTGAAAATCCGGATACGATATCCAAAAAGGTGTTAGAGAGAGGTCTTGATTCGGGTACTGCGTTTGAGATACTTTCAATAGATATTGCAGATGTGGATGTAGGAGATAATATTGGCGCAAAACTTCAGGCAAAACAGGCTGATGCGGATAAACAGATAGCTCAGGCTAAAGCGGAAGGCAGACGCGCTATGGCTGTTGCAACAGAACAGGAAATGAAAGCAAAGGTTGTTGATATGCGCTCAAAGGTCATAGAAGCTGAAGCCGAGGTTCCAAAGGCAATGGCAGACGCTTTTAGAAAAGGAAATCTTGGTATTATGGATTACTACAAAATGAAAAACATTCAGTCAGATACAGGGATGAGAGATTCCATTGCAGACGGAACAAAGGAAACAAAATCTAAAAAAGAATAAGGTGATAACATGGGCTCAGCAATCAAGATATTATTCTTTTTAATATTCTTTGGCGTATGGATTGTCAAGATCGCAAAGAAATTCTCTGAGATGAAAAACACCCAGAGTCAAACGGCTTATAGTCCTCAAAGAAAGGAGGAAATTCCTCAACCTGTTGAGGAATTTCCTGAACTTGATTTTGAGAAAGAGCAGGAAACTCATCAAGCATCCAAAGAGCCTGTTTATGAAGCAGATCAGGACGCAGTTAGAGGATTGCAGGTTTTTACCCCTGAAGAGCAGTTTGAGCAGGTACCTAAAGAGGAATATGCTCAGAGCGAATTTGTTGAAGATAAGGTTGAAGAAATCCCCGAAGAGAAAGTTCCTGAAGTTGTTTTAGCGGACGACTCTTGGAAGTCGGAAGAGGTCATATCTACACTGTCAATCGGGATATCTGATGCCAGAATGGGAATTATAATGTCGGAGATCCTTGGAAAGCCGATTGCACTTAGATAAAGCGAACGGTGGGCCCACAAGGATTTGAACCTTGGACCGACGGATTATGAGTCCGGTGCTCTAACCAGGCTGAGCTATGGGCCCTGTTCAGTTTAAAAACAGAACAACACGCATTATACAAAATTTCGGATTAATGGAAAGAAAAACTTTCAGCTAACTTATCCATACTCCATGGATGTTACACAATATTCTTGCCTTTAATCCTTTAGTGTGCAGATTGCAGAATTCAGCAACAGGTTCATCGTCAGAATTCAATCTTTTTCCAGCAACAACATCATCCCCTTTTATAAGCTGGATAAGTTCTATGTAATGTTTTTCTTCCATTGGATGAGGAATAGAGCCAACTCTTACACGAATGCCCTTTTCAAATGACTCTACGATGGGAACATGTTTCTCTTTGCCTTCCTGTGCACCGGTTTTTTCTTCAAGAAGATTCATTGGCTGCCCACAACACACAAGCTCTCCAGCATGCGCTTCCAGAACAGATACAACGTTCCCGCAAATATCGCATTTGTAGATCGCATTTTGTTTTGCCATTTCTTAGCCCTCCTGTTTTTTTATTAATAGTTCTTATTCAATAGTTCAAAGTATGCCTTTGGATGTTTACATACAGGGCATTCCTCAGGCGCTCCAGTTCCTTCATGAATATGCCCACAGTTTCTGCATTTCCAATATGTTTTACCATCTTTTTTGAAGACCTTCCCTTCCTCAATATTCTTTAATAGTTTTTTATAACGCTCTTCATGTTTCTTTTCTACCCTAAGAATACCTTCAAACATCTCGGCTATCCTGTCAAATCCTTCTTCTTTTGCTTCTTTTACCATTCTGGAATACATACTTGTCCATTCATAATTTTCCCCGGCAGCAGCAGCTTTTAAATTCTCAATAGTACTTCCTATGCCATCCAGTTCTTTGAAGTGCAGTTCCGCATGTTCTTTTTCATTGCCAGCAGTTTCAAGAAATATCGCAGCTATCTGCTCATACCCTTCTTTTTTTGCCTTTGACGCAAAATAGGTATATTTATTTCTTGCCTGTGATTCTCCTGCAAATGCCTCCAACAAATTCTTCTCGGTCTTTGTCCCTTTTATTGGCTTACTCATAATTAATCTCCTCTTTTATTATGTAATATTCTATGCCTGTTATAATTACTTAGCAACTGTTTTTTAATTTTCTTTATTTAAATATGTATCCTGTTTGTTTTGCCCAAAATAAAAGATCAAGTTCATCCATTGGAATATTTATCTCCTTAGAAAACATTCTCATTTTATTTTCAATATCTATATATGCTTTCCTGTTTATAATCTTTGAAAGTTCTCTTATAACCTCATATTTTACAAGATTACGCAGTATATGCACATCCAGTATAGCTAAATTCTTACCAAGCCCTATATTCCTTAAGAAATGACTGGCCTCCTTATATCCGATACCCTTTATGTTCTTAACAAACCATTCTCTTGTGCTGAAAATATCTTTTTTATCTATTCTGGACTTTATGTCGATGCCTTTGCTGTTAGTAAGAATGTTTCGCGCATTGACTAGGTATGCTGCTTTATTATTGTGGAACCTAACGCCGCTTATATTACGGCTTATTTTTTGAGCATCTGCATTAAAAAGAAGTCCTTTACTTTTAAGATTTTTAACTGCTGCGCCACATGCAAGGGCTTTTGACTGAGGAGTGAATATACAAAACGCAAGTTCAGCAAATATATCGCTATCAGTCATATGATATATTTTAGCAAACTCTTTTAAGCGTTTTTTTATTGCAGATTTGCGCTTTTGGTACTCAAGCAATAAGCCTTCCATTTTTATTGAACTTCTACTGATGCATTTTTATCAAGCGGGTTTGTTCTCATTGCAAGAGAAAAAAGATAAGGATAATTATTTTTAAGATGTTCCATATAAGCTAACCATTCTAATATAAGAGAACGATACGCTCTTTCAATATCTCCGGCTAAATGCTGGCAATCGATCTGTGATAGAGATTTTAAATCTTTTCTGTGAACTAACTCCTCGGTTAAATGGAATATTGCCCAAAGAAGATTTGTAAAAGATTCATTTTCTAGCAAACTGGGATTCTCGATAAGATTCAATAAAAACTGTCTTTTTTTCACTAAAAATGCCTTTAAATCTTCCATGCTTGTTTTTTTTATGTCTACGCTGTAATCATGAACCTTAAGATCTTTTGAAGTTTTGGCAAAATCTTTCTTAGACCAATTGTTTGTAACAATTATTTTATCAGCAATCTTAGAAGCATCCGTATCGAAAGAAGTCATGAAGCCTAGTAATTCTGTACCGACCTCGTTAAAAAAAGCTCCGATTACCATATTTAATTTTTTAAACAACGCTTTTTTCTCTCTGTAGCGCAGTAACTGGTGTAAAATCATAGTAACCAATAAAACCTCAAAAAACACAAAAGCAATATCTCCAACAAGATATATAAAAATATGATGAGCATCCCGAAAAATAAGGTAATGGACAAAATAGATAGAAACAGACAGAGATATCAACAATAGCCCGAAATAAACTTGCCAGTTAAAAATACGCTTCATTATTCCTTTATATAGGTAGGCGCATTTTTGGGCGACCTACCTCCTTTAATCTTATGATAATAGGCATAAGTCATTGGTTCTCCATCTTTTATTACTTCAGCTTCTGCGACTTTGCCAATAAAAACAGTATGTGTTCCCACATCAATATTGCCGGTCACTTTACACTCTAAATAACCCAGGCAGCTTTGAATAACCACAGGCACTCCTGTTATCCCCAGCTTATAATCTATCCCTTTGAATTTTTCCACTTCTTTGCCAGATTTAAAACCGAAGCGTCCGATAAGTTCCATTGGCACATCACGTTCTAAAATGGATATAGTAAAAACTTTGCTTTTCTGAATAAACTGATGAGTTAAATTCTCTTTGTTAATACATACGCTAATCTGAGGAGGCTCTGCAGTTACCTGAAAAACAGTATTGGCAATCTGTCCGTTAAAGACGTTTTTTTCTTTAGAACTCACTACATACATTCCGTAACTTAATTTTAATAACGTATTAACGTTCATTTTTTGCCCTCCAATTATATACTTTTTTATTTAAAAACAACGCTTTCTCAATTTCTTATTGCATTTATTAGTTCCACAACGATAACAAATTTCGTTTTGCAAATATCCACTCTTGTAAAATTCGATAATATTATTCAAAGTTGTTTCTGCAATATTAGTCAATGCCTCTCTGGTAAAAAACCCCTGATGCGAGGTGATAAGAACATTTGGGAAAGTCATAAGTCTCGCTAATATATCATCGCTGATCACAGTAGATGAATAGTCTTCAAAGAAATATTCGCTCTCTTCTTCATAAACATCAAGCCCTGCCGCTCCGATCTTTCCACTTTTAAGACCGTCAATCAATGCCTGTGTTTTTATCAATTTGCCTCTTCCTGTGTTTATTATCGTTACGCCGGATTTCATTTGCTTTATACTTTTTTCATTTATCATGTAATTTGTTTCAGGTGTTAACGGACAATGAAGCGATATGATATCTGAAGATTTATAAAGCTCAGAAAGCGTAACATACCTAATGCCTGAAGCTTTTGCATAAGCTTCATCAGGATATGTATCGTATGCACATACATTCATGCCAAATCCCTTTAAAATTGGAACAAGACATCTTCCTATCTTTCCTGTACCGATTATGCCGGCTGTCTTACCATGCATATCAAATCCTAACAAACCGTTAATAGCGAAGTTTCCATCACGGGTACGATAATACGCCTTATGTGTTTTTCTATTTAACCCCATCATAAGCGCTGTTGCATGTTCAGCAACAGCGTATGGTGAGTATGCAGGTACTCGTACGACATGGATATTCTTGTATGCGGCATTCAAATCAACATTATTGTATCCTGCGCATCGCATAGCAATAAGTTTTATCCCGTTTTGTTTTAAAGTGCCAATTACTTTCTTATCTAGAATATCATTAACAAAAGCGCAGACTACCTCGCATTCTTGAGTTAACTTAGCAGTATCATGATTTAGATGCCCTTTAAAATACTTAATTGGGAAACCGTACTTATCGTTTACCTTATCAAAAAATTCCTGATCATACGGTTTTGTATCAAAAAATGCTATTTTAACCTTTTTCATTTTTCAACTCCGCGAAAAAGCCTGCTATAAAAAATGCACAATAATAAAACAATGCTTGCTGTTACTTCAACCCATGGAGGGATCATCCTACCATGCTGCATCATATGTGCTGTTATGTTGTACTGGCTGGGCACATAGGTAACACTTTTTGTTTAAGATTCTCATTACAATTCTCAATATATCCCATAGGTGTTAAATAATCAAGCGCTTGATGAG
>Ga0207996_1000918_pt1 | contig 23137 bp, 21 predicted proteins | sample AntAceMetag02UKG_FD_184773 | JGI IMG/M metagenome (GOLD analysis project Ga0207996, IMG submission 184773) | Saline lake microbial communities from Ace Lake, Antarctica - Antarctic Ace Lake Metagenome 02UKG (SPAdes) (version 2) | ecosystem: Environmental > Aquatic > Non-marine Saline and...
GGATCGGGGCGGCCTGCTCGCCCACCAGCGCCCGCAACTGGGTGAACAGCTCGTATTCACGGCCGGCGGCGCGGGCGCGCAGCTGCAGGATCTTCGCTTCGCGGGCCTTGAGCTCGGGCGTGATGAAACGCTCCTCGTTGGCCAGGGTCTGGCGCCGGATCCAGTGACCGGGAACGGTGGCGGCCTTGGCCCGGCTCACCGAAAGGAACGTGCCGAAGGTGCGGTGGAACTGCAAGCGCAGGGAGGGGATGCCGCTGGCCAGGCGCTCCTGGGCCTCCTGCTCGGCCAGCCAGGCCTGGTGGTCGTCGAGGCGGTTGCGCAGGCCATCGAGCCTCTGGTCGACTCCGTCATGGATCAGGCCGCCCTCCGAGAGGCCCAACGGCGCCGGATCCAGGAGGCTGTGGCGCAGGCTGGCGGCCAGTTCAGCCAACTCGGGGGCCGCTTGGTGGAGCGCCCGCAGCGGGGGGCTGTCCGACGATTCCAGCAGCGAGCCCAGCTGGGGCAGCCGCTCCAGGCCGTCGGCCAGGGCCACCAGATCCCGGGCTGAGGCGCTGCCCGCGCCGGCACGGCCTGCCAGTCGCTCCAGATCCCCCATCGGCCGCAGCAGGCGGCGCAGGGCCTGACGCAGGGGACGCTGGGCCACCAGGGCAGACACGGCCTCCTGGCGGGCGCGGATCGGCTCCAAAGCCCGCAGGGGCTGCTCGATCCAGCGGCGCAGGGCCCGCCCGCCCATGGCCGTCATGGTGCGATCCAACGACCAGAGCAGGGAGCCCTGCAGCTGGCCGTCCCGCTGGGTGCGGGTGAGCTCCAGGTTGCGGCGGGTCTGGGCATCGAGCACCAGCTGATCGCCTGCAAACGTGAGGGTGGGGGGATCGAGCGGCACCACCACGGCGCGGCGGCCATCAGCCCCTTCCGCTGTCTCGCCCGGCTGGGTGTCATCGAGGTAGCGAAGCAACCCACCGGCCGCCCGCAGCGCCAATGGCGCTGCGCCGAGGCCCAGGCCATCGAGGCTGGCCAGCTCGAAGCGCTCCAGCAGGGTGCGGCGGGCCTCCGGCGCTGAAAACGGCGTGAGCGGCAGGCGGGTGAGGTGGAGGGCGTCAGGGCACCAACTGGGAGAGGCCGCTTCAGCGGCTGGCCAGAGCAGCTCAGCGGCCTCCAGCTGCAGCAGCTCCTGGTAAAGGCTGTCGCTGCCCACCCGTTGGCTGACCCTGAATTCGCCGGTGCTGACATCGGCGATCGCCAGGCCCCAGTGGCCCTGCTCGACCACCGCCGCCGCCAGCCAGTTGTTGCGGCGGGCGGCCAGCATGCCCTCCTCCAGCACGGTGCCGGGGGTGATCACACGGGTGATGTCCCGCTTGAGCAGGCTGCCCTTGGCGGCCACCGCCTCAAGCTGGTCGCAGAGGGCGATGCTCAGGCCATGGCGCACCAGCTCGGTGCAGTAGCGCTCGGCGGCGTGGTGAGGGATGCCGGCCATCGGCACGCGGCCGATCCCCTTGCCCGCCTCCTTGCCGGTGAGGGTCAGCTCCAGCAGGCGCGAGAGCAGCAGGGCGTCCTCGAAGAAGAACTCAAAGAAATCCCCCAGGCGGTAGAGCAACACCCGATCGGGGTGGGCCGCCTTGAGCGACACGTAGTGGCGCAGCATCGGCGGCAGGGCCGCCGGATCCACCAGGCTGTGGTGGTGCCAGCGGGGTAGCTCGGAGCCATCGGCGGCGCTGGTTTCCGTTGGGCTCGCCTCGGGCCTGACCTGGCGCTGACGGGGTCTGGCCGCAGCCTGGGAGATCAGAACTGCATCGTCGAGCCCGGTTTCATCCAGGTCAGTTCCTCCTGGATCGGCCCCAGCAGGGGTCCGGGGTGGGGGATCCGTTGAGGCCTCAGCAGGGCCGAACAGATCTCCCTGCAGCGTCGGGGCGGCCATCAGCGAGAGCTGTTCCTGGGCTTCCGCGGCCACGCTTCCCCTGCAGCACCGCCCCGATCGTAGGAGGCTCAGCCCGGGGCTTTCGGCAGCCAGCGCACCCCGGCAAGCCCCTGAAAATCCGAGTCCTGGGTGATCAAGAGGGCGCCAAAGGCCCGGGCGGTGGCGAGCATCAGGCTGCCAGCCATGGGCAGCTTGAGCTCCATGCTCAGCTGGGCCCCGTGGAGGGCGATTTCGGGGCTCAAGCCCACCACCTCAGCGCGCTGCATCAAAGCGATGGCCTGCAGGGCGGGGCCTTCACCATGCTCGCGCAGGACCCACTTGAACACCTCAAACAGGCTGATGGTGGGCACCACCAAGCGCTCCGGCTGCTCGATGGCTTCGGCGAAGGGGCCAGCGTTGGGGCCATCCGTGAAGAACTCGATCCAGCCTGATGAATCCAACACGAGCCTTTCACTCACAGCCGGTCGGGCTCCCGCTCAAAGCTGTTCGCCCCCTTGAGGAAGCCGCGCAGGGCCGAGGCAGCTTGCAGGGGCAGGAGCTCAATGCGATCGGGCAGACAGATCAGCTGAAGCACCTGGCCTGGTTTCAGGTCGTAGAGCTGACGCACCGCCTTGGGCAACACCACCTGGAACTTGGAAGAGACCGTCGTCGTCGCCATTTTACAATCAAGCTATCGATGATGCGATCGTAAGACGAGGGCCGCCTCCCGACAAGTTGTGAAGGATCCAAGGGCGCCTTCCAGGCAGCCAGAGACGCCGTGGGACAATCCATTTCTGCCCGCCCAGGCCCCGCAGGTTCCATGCAGATTCTCAACACCCTCACCGTTCTGGCCCTGGTGGTGATGTCGTTCGCCCTGGTGGTGGCCGTGCCCGTGCTCTATGCCAGCACCGACGACAGCGGCCGCTCCAACCGCCTGATCCTGCTCGGAGGAGCAGCCTGGGTGGTCCTCGTTCTGCTCAACTGGGGCATGAGCTACTTCGTGGTCTGAGTCCCCTTGGCGGTTTTTGAAGGACGGTTCACCGAGGTCAGCGGCCTCCGTATCGCGGTCGTGGTGGGTCGGTTCAACGATCTGGTTACCAGCAAGCTGCTCAGCGCCTGCCTTGATGCCCTGTCACGGCATGGAATCGATGTGAGCCCCACCAGCGCCCAGCTTGATCTGGCCTGGGTGCCCGGAAGCTTCGAGATCCCCCTGGTCGCCCAACGACTCGCAGCCACCGGCCGCTATCAGGTGCTGATCACCCTTGGCGCCGTGATCCGCGGCGACACCCCCCACTTCGACTACGTCTGCGCCGAAGTGAGCAAAGGCGTGGCCGCCGTGGCCCGCGACACGGGCGTGCCTGTGATTTTCGGCGTGCTGACAACCGACACCATGCAGCAGGCCCTGGAGCGGGCCGGCATCAAGAGCAACCTGGGCTGGAGCTATGCGCTGCAGGCGCTGGAGATGGGGAGCCTGATGCGGGAGCTGCCCCCCGAAACAGCAAGTTGAGAGCCACATTGGCTCATGCTGATCAACGACAGTTCCAAGCTCTGATCAACAAGCAACCGCCGGTAGAAGTTGAGGAGGTCTCCTTCGACATTCCAGTAGATGGTGGTGGTAGAAGTTCATTCAAGGCCTCGTTGGCAAGAAGACTCACCAGAGGGCTGTTGAACCGCGACAGGACGGGGCAGGTCTCAGTGCGTACTCTCATCGCTCTAACTTCACGATCAACAAAGTAAAATGGATAGACCTGCTCGGCCTCGACGGCCAAGTGGCATCGCTGACGAACAAAAGCTTCTGGGGTCACTTCACCGCCACCGATGCCATCCAAGAAGGCCTGGGGAACGGGACAGCCGGAGAGAACCAACCCGGCAGAACGAATTATGAACAAGCACGAACGCCACTGCCGCAAAGAAACGGGCAGACTGCGAAAACGCCCCTCCTGGCTGGGTCAGGAAGGGCTCAGTTTTCGGTGCCGGAAGTGGCTCATTTTTGGATGTCGCTTTACACGCGGGGAGCTATGAGAGCCACAGCGTTGCTGGAACACCGCCTCGATCTCGCGTTGACCACAGAGATGACATCATCTTGGCTGATTCTGGATACGACAATGTGCGGCATGAAATCTACTTAACATGGCAGCTTTGAAGGGCTGAATTCATGGGAGGGGCTTACCCTTTTATCGCCTGAGTGAAAGGACTAAGGAACGCAACAATGTGCGATCGCAAGTGCAGTCAAGAGTTATACATGTATTCAGGATCGTGATAACCTCCGTGACTGGCAAGTTGACAAGATGAATTGACATTGCCAGCGCGAAGGTTTGGCGGGATCATCGAAACCTCACATACAACTATCTAGTCTGATTTCACTGGAAACCGAAACCAGCGCTAAACTATTGACCACCCGCCATCGGGACAGGCGTCGCAGTTTGTAGACATTGGCGCTAACTAAAAGATGGATCCGCACATAACGATGACGAAATCAAAGCTTCTAAGCGCTAATTATACAATAGAAGTATTTTGGAATTGTCTCAAAGAATGAGAGAGGAGTTGTTGAGGAAGTTGTCAGGAGTAAGGCTGGCCAAGAAGTTATCCGCTCTGTTACCAATGACAATGTCATTGGTAACAGTTGCAACAGTAGTATTGTTAACTTGGGCAATGAACCTTGTTCCCGTAGTGCCGTTTGTAAAACTGCTGGACGAAATCAGTACATTGCCGCCATTTTGGGTGAGTACAAGATCTGAGGTTGAAGCAATTCCAGCGATCGCGATCTTGTCAGAGCCTGAACTGTAGTCAACAATGACATCAACGTCCGAGGCGTTCTGGGTGGCATTCTGTAAAACGATTCCGTCTACAATCCCATCATCCGTACGCATCATGAAGACATCCGAACCTCCATTGCCTCGTAGACGATCTGTCCCGAAGTCTCCGACAAGAATATCCATTGTGCTACCGCCAAAGAGTTGATCATTACCTCCTCCTCCACGGAGAACGTTGGAGCCAACGGTTGTCCTGCCTGCGCTGATCGTGTCAGCGTCACGATTGCCATTTAGCCAATCGGCCCCGTTCGAACTACCACTAACGCTAATGTTGTCACCATCCCTTCCCCCCAGCACAAGATCGCGAGTCTGGGATCCACTAAGGGCGAAGAAGGAATCGCCGCCAAGATTTCCGTTGATCTCGTTGTCCCATCCCCCCCTGATCACATTCGACAAGGTAACAATGTCCCCCCCGCTCAGCATCCGGGTTTTCACGCCCTGAATAGCCGTGAACCCGGAGAGTGAAACGGTGTCAACGAAGTTGGAGAATTCAGCTACTCCATCTGGAGCAATGACGAATGTATTGGCAGTTGGTGAAGCCATGGTAACGAACATATATCGGTTTGCTGACCTTACCACGAAACTTGCTTGCGTAACAAAAAGCATTTCTTGATTAGACAGCAAGCAAGCTCCTTCGACAGAGTACGCCAGCTAGCCTAGTAAATATGTACCAATCCGACTAGCGAAGCCATGAAGCGGATTCAGTTCCAGGCCTGCCTTTCGCGGCCCAAGTTCATTGAGCTCTACGGCATCGAGGAGCCATGTGAGTCGGCCGCCCTGGAGCAGGCGTGCGGGCGTGACGGCCTCCGATGCCCCCGATGCGAGTCAAGGAGTAGGCGCTTATCTGTAGGCGGCGCCACAAAAGTTATCAGTGCCGGAGCTGACGCCATCATGCCTGGAGAAACTGCAGCAACTTTGCTCGCAAATCTCCGGGACGCAACACTAGTCGAAGGCTTCTTTCATGCTTCGGTAGAACGGCATTTTTTTCCTCGCACTGATGCGCCATCTCAGGGTGAACTACCTCATGGCATGATTGGTTCACAACATCATCATGAAAGTGTTAAGTAGTGAGGTGATTTCCGATGGACTGGCTTGCTTCCACGCCGTGGCAGAAGTCGGTTACCCTATCACCCTGTGGCTGTGAAGGCCAACCATCCCAATAAGCTGCCGGAATTTCGCTGGATCAGCACATGGCGCTCAGCAACTTCAAAACCCGCTTCAGTGGCACGTTTCTAGCCCTGAAATTAGGTAAGTACGCCAATCACCATCTAGGTGCCTTCAATTACCGCTTCAACCGACGCTTCAACTTGGCAACGATGACTGAGCGAGTGGTTCATGCCATCTACGCCTGCGGTGCTCGGCCAGAATGCTTCTTGAAGAGCGCGAAAATAGCTACCTAATCAAGAGGGAACTTGTCGATTGCGTCAATCTACCGATCCGCATCTGCAATAACTGCTTGCAACGCATCAACTTACCGCTCGGCCTAGATACAACTTTTACCCCAGGCACTCGCACTTGACGAAAGCTTTTTTTGCCGACAATCAATGGCATCTCCAAAAAAACCATTTTTTTGGTTACAATGCTTCTTGGCAAGGAGGTGGATTATTGTCGAAAAGTCTTAAGCGTGAAAACTTTAATTTTTCTGAGTTTATCAAGAGCAGGAAGATTCATTGATGAAGGCATTGGTTTTTGGCTGCACCGGCCAAGATGGCTCTCTCCTCTGCCGCTCGTTGCTCCGTCAAGGAGTAGAGGTGGTAGGACTCTCGCGTTCTAGCAATCCCAATCGCGCCACTCATCAGCACCTCGGAATTGCCGGAGAACTGGAACTCACCGCCGCCGATCTTTGCGATTTCCGTGAAATCCTTGAGCTGATCAGCAGACATGAGCCAGACGAGATCTACAACTTGGCAGCCCAGTCGTCGGTGGGCCTCTCGTTCCGCCAACCGGTCGACACATTCAACAGCATTATCAACGGAACCATAAATCTTCTGGAGGTGGCTCGCTTCGCCGGCTTCTGCGGCCGCTTGTACTTCGCCGGCAGTAGCGAGATCTTCGGCAATACCGATCAGCCGGCAAGCGTGAGCAGCCTCCGCCGTCCACTCAGCCCCTATGCAATCGCTAAAGATGCCAGCTGCAACACGGTTCAGGTCTATCGACAGGCCTATGGGTTGAAATGCGTCACCGGCGTGCTGTTCAACCATGAATCACCCTATCGCTCCTCAACATTTGTAACCCGCAAGATTGTGGATGGCGCTTTACGTTGCCAGCTCAATCCACACTTTCGCCTACAGCTGGGCGATCTCTCTGTTGCACGTGACTGGGGCTGGGCTGAGGAGTACATCGAAGCTATGCAGCTGATCTTGCGTGCTGATCCACTAGAAGATCAAGTAATCTGTACGGGCAGGATGGAAACTCTAGAATATTTTGTGAGCCGAGTTTTCTGCGAGCTTGATCTCAACTGGCGTGACCATGTGGATCTCATAGCGAGCCTACGAAGGCCTTCGGAAATTCTCTGCAGCGTCGGCGACCCTGCACCGATGCTTGAACGGCATGGCTGGAAGGCACAGCACGATGTTGATGGGGTGATCGCGAACCTGATCAACCATGCCAACTCTTGACATCGGTTCATCCTGCTAAAGAGCTGTAGGCAGCCAAATGCTCTTGAACCATACGCTCTGGGGCGAAGTGGTTGAGGAGTGCTCTGTAGCGCATCGCGTCCAGCCGCTGACTCGGCCGCAGGAGAACTCGCCTTTCTCCAGCAGCGAGCAGTTCGGCCCAGGCGCGTGCATTGAGGGCCGGTAGCAGAGTGGCGTAGCTCTGACCCACCTCTCGATGGACCTCTAAATCCGAGGCAACCACTGGGGTGTCGCAGGCGAGGGCTTCGATCAGAGGTAGGGAGAACCCTTCAGCCAGCGAGGGCACCAGAACGGCTTCGGCGTGGCGATAGAGCCAGGCCAACACCTGATCATCCTCCGCCGGTAGTTGCAGCACGGCTTCCCCCAGGCCCTGGCCCGCGATCCAGCGTTGCTCTTCCGGTCTCCAGGGCCCTCCGCCTGCACAGACCATCAAGGGCTGCTCCCTGCGGCGTGCCAGGTGGGTGTCGCCACCGTGCAGCAGTGCAAGCGCCCGCAGCACGGTAAGGCCGTTCTTGTAGGCATGGCGCTTTCCTACCATCAGCCAAAAGCGACGTCCCTCCAGTACCGGCACGGGCTTGGGTGAAAGCCTCTGAATGGCCGTAGCCAGATGGATCACCTGCAGCGGAACCTGCAGGCTCGGCTGAAAGAACGCCAGATCATCTGCACTGGCCGCGCTGATGCTGATGATCAGGTCAGAGGCCTCCAGCCACCTCAACTTGTTGGCATGGGGTGAGCGGAGCGATGGCAGAAAGAAGTGTTCGGGGTGCCGCTCCGGCGTCATGTCGAACAGGCTGGTCACCAGCTGCTGATGGCTCTGTAGTCGGTAGGGGCGGCCTCCGTAGAAGGTGGCGTGGACCACATCCGCTTGGCGCCAGGTGGGGCGGCCTTGCCAAGACTGTCGATCCTCCGAGGCCGTGTGAACCTCGGCGCCCGCTTTGCCCAATTCGCTGGACAGCTCGCAGAAGTAACGGCTGATACCCCCGCGCAGCTGACGCTGAAAAATCTGGCCGTCGAAGCTGATGCTGACGGCTTTTGGGGAGAGGCGAGAGTGCATGCTTCAGTTTCGGGTATCCCTGGATCCGTCGTGTCCATCTCCCCATTCACCGCTAATGGATGGCAGGGGCCGCTGGTGAGCGTGATCACCCCCTGCCTCGAGGCGGCGAGCACCTTGCCTGACACGCTCGCGAGTGTGGTGCGGGCCCGGCAGATCCTTAGGCAGACCGGCGATGACTTGGAGCATCTTGTGGTCGATGGCGGCTCTCGGGACGGCACCCAAGAGTTGCTTGAACGGCATGTGACCCGACATTCCTTCTGCCGCTGGGAGGCTGACAGCGGCGGTGGCCCCTATGCCGCCATGAATAGGGGCCTGCGGCTGGCGCGCGGACAGTACGCCCATGTGCTCAATGCCGATGACCTCCTACTGGATCCAGGGGCTTACGTGAATTTCCTGCTGCAGGCACGCCGGCGTAACGCCGCTCTGCTGTTGGCATCGATCGCCTACTTCCGGCGACCCGAACCTGGCTTGCGGGCCCAGTGGATCGTCCAATCACCACCGCCAGATACGGATCACTGGCATCAACAGCTGCGGGCCGGGCTGCACTATCCCCATCCCGGCTTTCTGGCCGAAACAGCCCTTTATCGAGCCCTGGGTTTCGATGAGCGTTACAGTCTCTCTGCTGATTACAAGCTGATGCAGACACTTTTGCTGCGGCCCGAACTTGCTGATCGCGTGCATACCTGCTCGGCGTCGCTGGTGGCGATGGCTGAGGGCGGGGCCACCTCTGGCTGGCGGGCTATTCTGCAGGGGCGGCGTCAGTTAGCCGAGATTAATCAAGACCTTGGAATTGTCGCGCCAGCCTGGCGGCGCTATTGGCGCAAATTGGGCCTTCGGCTGGGGCTGCGGCCGGTTTCGATACAGTTGCCCGATTGCTTGGGAGAAGGGGGGTGGCGACGCTGAAGATCGCCTTCGACGTGAGCCAAACCGGACCACGCAAAGCCGGTTGCGGCTTCTACGCCGCCGCACTGATTGATGGCCTTCTGGCGTCTGACGCTTCGCATCAGTTCACCTTGCTGACCAGCTTCGGTGATTTTTTCCACGACCCCACCCAGGCGGCGGCCTTCCCACATCGCGGAAAGGGCGTGGAATACGGACCGCGCTTGTTGCGCCGCAGCGATGCAGAGTCCTTCTGGCAGGACCGTGAGCGGGGCGGGGAATTACTCAATGGGTTCGATCTGGTACACGCCAATAATTTTTGGTGTCCGCCTTGGCGACTCCAATCCACCCTGCTCTACACGCTCTACGACATGAGCTTTGCCGAGCACCCGGAGTGGACTACGGAGAAAAATCGCATTGGTTGCTTTCAGGGGGTCTTACAGGCCTCGCTGCATGCGGATTGGCTGGTGGCGATCTCCCACTCCTCAAAGCGTCAGTTTCTGCACCATTTCCCCCACGTTCCTCAAGAGCGTGTGCGGGTGATTTATCCCGCAACCCGTTTCGCCCAGGCCGGCTTCGACATGCAACCGGCTCAGCCGCGGGGTGAGCTGTTCCGCAGCGGCCAACCCTTTCTGCTCTCCACTGGCACGGTCGAACCCCGCAAGAACCATCGCTTCCTGTTGGAGGTCTATAACTGCTTCCGGGATCGAGGCGGAGCTGCTATCCCGCTAGTGCTGGCAGGTGGGAAGGGCTGGATGATGGAGGGGTTTGAGCAGGATCTGGCGGCCTCTCCCTGGGCCTCTGACATCCACTTACTTGGCTACGTGAGTGATCGCGAGCTGATCTGGTTGTACCGTCACTGTCTTGTTAATCTCTATCCCAGCCATTACGAGGGCTTTGGTCTGCCGGTGCTTGAGGGGATGGCTTTGGGAGCGCCGGTGATCTCCTCCAACAGCACTTCCCTAGCGGAAATCGTGGCCGATGCTGGTCTTCTGTTAGCTCCTACCGATCGGAATGGCTGGGTGGAGGCTCTTGAAAACCTGGTGGGCCAACCGCAACAGCTAGCTGATCTGTCAAAAGCTGCTCGGCAGCGGGCAGCGGCGTTCAGCTGGCAGGACAGCAACCGTCAGCTGCTCGATCTCTATAAAGAGGCCGCTTCCAGGGCATGACGCCGGCTGGCGCGTCGTAGTTCCCGCAGCGCCGAAATCCCCACACGCCGATTCCAGCGCCATTGGCTTCGCATCGTCTGGAAATAGAGATGGAGCTTGAAATGCAACGGATTCTGGCTGCGGTCAATCCTGGCCACAGTGCTGTGGTGGGCATAGGCGAAGACCCAGTGCAGGGGCACGCTGCCCTGGTAGGCCCGAAACATCTCGGCGATCTCGCGGTGAACCGCCGGGCGATCGCTGAGTGTCTTGTTTTCGGCGTAGAGGCGGGAGCCCGCCAGTTTCTGGTTGAGGTAGGTGAAGCGGCAGCCGGCATCTGCCAAGCGCAGCCAATAGTTGTAATCCATGCAGTAGCGAAGCTCGGCATCAAGCAGGCCGATACGCTCCACGACCCGCCGACGGAAGAACAGGGCCGGCTGGCAGATGAAACAGGTGTGACGGAGCAGATCCGGATCCCAAAACGTGGTGGGGTAGGTCTCGAAGGGCTTGTCATCCAGATCGATGTGATCAGCCGCTCCATAGACCACATCAAGGTCGGGATCAGCCGCAAAGGCCGCTGCAACCGTTTCGAAAGCACCTGGGTAGTAGACATCGTCAGAGTTAAGCCAGCCGATCACCTCGCCACTGGCTGCTTGGAGGCCCAGATTCACTGCAGCGGCCTGGCCGCCATCAGGCTCTGAGATCCAGCGCACGCTCGATCCCGCCGTCTTCAGCACCTGGAGGGTCTCGTCACTGCTGCCGCCGTCGAAGACAAGATGTTCGTGGGCTGGATGGCTCTGACTCGCCACGCTCGCCAGTGTGCGGCCAAGGAATACCCCCTGGTTGAAGGATGGCGTGACGACGCTGATGCGTATCGGTTCGCTCATGACGTGAGACGGCGTTTCGGCTTGTCGGAAGGAGTGCATTGTCAGAGCTCGGCCTTCGCTCAGGCCACTGGCCCGGCGACATGGGCCTCAAGTAACAAGTCCCAATACTCCTGCGCCATCTGTATCACTTGGCCGTACTGATCAGCCTGCTGCAGACCACGCTGAATCAGGTTCTCCCGCAGAGCTGGCTCTAGGGCCAGTCGCAGCAGGGCTTCGGCTATCTGCTGTGGATGGCCTGGATGGAAGAGCAGGGCGGCGTCGCCGGCCACCTCCCCGAGGGCGGTGGTATTGCTGCAGGCCACGGGAATGCCCCGTGCCATCGCCTCGATCACCGGCATGCCAAAACCCTCGTAGAGGGAGGGGAACACCACCGCGAGGCTGTGCTGGTAGAGGGCTTCGAGGTCTTGCGCCTGGATGAACCCCGGCAGCAGCACACTCTGGCCCAGGCCGAGATCGGCCGCTAACTGCCTCAGGGGCTCGAGCCGGTCGACCCCATCGCCGGTGCACACCAGGATGAGATCGCGCGGCAGCCCCTGCTGACGCGCCATGGCAAAGGCGGAGAGCAGCAGTTCATGGTTCTTGTGGCGCCAGAGATTGGCGGGATAGACAATGAAGCGGCCGCTCGTCAGATTGAAGGGAGGCTGCTGCATCGGTGCCGCCCAGCGGCTATGGGCCATGCGAATCGGGATGGCCCGGATGCGCCCTGGATCGGCTCCCTGCTTGATCGCTTCCTGGCAAGAGAAGTGGGAGATAGCAGCGATGCGGGTCGCCTTTGTCAGCATCTGACGAAAATGGCTGAGCCGCTCCGCTTGTGCCGCGACGGGAAAGAAGTCGGGATAGGCGAGCACCTGGAGGTCGTAGAAGATCGACACCGTGGTGAGATCAGCCCGATGTAACAGTGGTGCCCCGAAGGGGCAGAAGAGCAGCTGGGACTCGGCACCCTGGTGGTGGGCTTTCCGGTTGAGGCCAAGCAAAGTGTCTGTCAACGGGAGGCCACCCACCACCTTTTGCAGCCTGCGCCTGAGGCGACGGCCGTGTCGACCGAAGCGACGCGAGCCCAGCCACCGCCCGGCCGCCACCGCTGGCACGAGAGGTGTGAAGATCAGGTTGGGCCGACTTAAGGGTTCCAGTTCCTCTACCAGCTCTGGCCGACAGGTGCAGTGAAACTGCGCCTGGGGCTGATGCTCAGCCAGCACGCACAACAGGGTGAGGATGAAGGGTTTGGCACCACCGTTGGCGCCACCGGCAAGCATCGGGGTTAGATCCACCCAGATGCGCTCCAAAGGCGGGGGCAGGCGGGTTGGTTTCATCAACGGAAGGGGGCCGACGGGCGGTTATTCAGCGTGGGTGTCATTGGGTGGGGCAAACCAGCGGCCCAGAACACGCCAGGGCCTGGTGATTTTCCAGGAGCTGCTACTCGTCAGCTCCCCCACATGTCGCCGTAACGCCGTGATCTGGCCTAGCAGGGCTAGCCTTTCCTCGGCCCACTGTTGCTTCAGCTGAGAAGATTGCTCCTGCAGCTGATCAAGTTCTTGCTGGCGACAGTTGGCCGTCTGCCATTGCTGCTCACTCACACGGCAAAGCAGGTTGGATTCCTGCAGGGCCCAGTGGCTCTGGCGGGCCTGGAAAGAGGCATCGCCACTGCAGAGCGGCGCCGCCAGCTGGCCGACAGCCTGGATGTCATGGTGATCAGGAGTGTCGCCGCGGGTGCTTTTCTCGTCGTGGATGCCTGTCACGTCACTGGCGTAGTACGGCGTTTTGCCCAATTGCTGCCAGAGATCCAGGCATAAGGCGATGTCTTCACCGCAGACGCGGAAGCTTTCGCGCAAGCCGCCAACTGCCAGGAAATCAGCTCGACGCAGCAGCATCAGTGCCCCGGTGACCGCCGGCATCGGCCCTGATTCGAGCAGATCAAGCCCGTTGGGATCGATCAAGGGGCCCAGCTGGGGCCGGAAACGGTTGTAAGGAATCCCCTGATTTGAAAACAATAGGCCGGCGTGGCTGAGCCTTCCGGCAGAACTGCGCAGCCTTCCGCCCACCACCCCCACGTCATGATCCTGGCCCAGGATCTGCATGGCTCGATCGATACTGCCGGGATCGAGGATCACGTCGTCGTTGAGCAGCAGCAGCAGCTCGCCGTGCGCCTGGCGAGCCAGGGCATTCATATTGGTTGCGAAATGGTAGGCCTGTCGCTGAGCAATACGGAAGGAAGGCGGCGCGTCGACTAACGATTCACTCCTGGCGGCCGGCTGGATCTCGGCTTCTGTTGCGGCGCTGGCGTTCCAGGAGCAGAGCACTTCGTCGCCAGGGTGCCAGAACACGCGTGCTTCCTGAAGACTGGCCAGCATCCGATTGAGGAGTGCTGGGGTGCGTGAGATCACCAGGCACGAGAGAGTTGGCCGTTCGGATGGGGCTTCTGCTGAACTCATGGCGTGGGGTTCCACCCTTCCATCAGACCGGCAGCAAGGGGTAGTTGCAGCCAGGGGTGGCGCTGCTGCAGTTGCCGACTCACCACCCGCAAGCGCTTATGAGTCTCGGTGGCCAGCATCGAGGCTGCATGTTGGTGGTAGGTGGCCAGACGCTGCGGGCAGAGCACGCCCTGGTAGCCGGCTTCCATGAGCTTGCACCAAAAATCGTAATCTTCCCACCCACCTGGGATGTGGTCGTAACCATGGACATGCTGCCAGGCACTACGGCGTACCAGGGCCATGGCATCCACCACATTGCGCTGCAGGAAGTGGGGTTGCTGCCAGCTCAGTCCACTGATCAGACTGGATTCGGTTGAATTTTCCGACCCGGACTCCCCTTCGTGGATCACCTCCACCAGCGGATGCACCACCGCAATCGTAGCCGGGCTGGCAGCCGCAAGAGCCAGACAAGCGTCCACGGCTTCGGGATGGAGTAGGTTATCGGCATCAAGCACAAAGCACCAGTGGGAGCGGGCAAGGCGGAATGCGGTGTTGCGTGCTGAGGCCAGCCCGCCGTTGGTGTGGTGCTGCACCAGCAGGGCGCGGCGGAAGCGCTGTCCGTGGCGCTCCAGCCAGGCACGGCAACGATCCTCTCCGCCATCGCTAGAGGCGTCGTCCACCACGATCAGCTCAAGGTAGGCGTGGCTTTGTGCGTGAGCGCTTTCCAGGGCGGCGATTATTCGCTCAGCGTAGTTGTGAAGGCTGATGCAGATCGCGGCGCTGGGACCCTGTTCCGGCATGTCAGCGGTCGGCGGTGGCGACATGGCATCGGGCCCATTCGAGTGCCAAAGGAACGTGAAGGCCGGCTCGGGGGTGCTCACCGGCGCTGGTGGCGGCCCTCCCCGGGCACGCCAGCGCAGTTCCGCTTGCAACTCTTCGGGGCTCAAGGGGGCCTGAAACAGCTGGGGAGGCAACCAGCTCAGGGTTGGATCGGGAGGGGGCGAGAGGGCCTGCCAACCCTGGATCCTCCGCTCTGCGACGGTCGGCTGCAACCGCACCAGCTGAAGGCCAAAGCGGTTGCAGGCCTCCAGCCAGCTGGCCAGCAGGCGGGCTTGCTGCGGGCAATCAATCAGCAGGCCATCAAAACCTGGCCAGCCCCACACTGGAGGGCTGAGTTGCCGCTCCCAGGCTTCCCCCATGCTGCCTAGCGTGAGGACCGGAGCCAGCGAGGCGAGGCCCGCGGCGGGGGGAACTCCGAGCTGGCGGCAACTCTCCGCGTCGTTCGTCTGATTCTTGAGCCAGCCGTTGGCGGGACGTGCCGTGTCAATCGGCTGGGCATTCACTCCCAAGCGCCGCAGCAACTTCACAAGATCGGCCCGGGCAAAGACACATTCCAACCGGGCCAGCCCCAGCAATTGAAGGCTGGCATTTCCTGGCGGCAGAGGTTGCAAAACGAGCGCCAACACGCTGTTGGCCGCAATAGGGTTGTTGTCCTCGACGAGCTCGAACCCAGGCGGCAGCGGACAGCGCTGCAACCAGGCATGCACCTGCCAATCGCACAGGTTTGTACCAAGAGCCAGAACCCGGCAACGGGTTGGGATCGGAGGGCGTTCCGGTAACAGGCCTTCAGTGAGCACGAAGCCGGAGGGGCTGGCGACCGCAATCGTGGCCAGCTCGGCGGCGTTCAAGCCCTGCTGTTGCCAGCAAAGTAGCCTCACCATGGCCTGCTCGACATCGTCTTCGCTCAGGGCGAGGGCCGCGGCGCCCCAGGGATGAAGGCCCTCCAACCGGGCGGCGCGCCAGAGATCGCGGCGAGGATCTTTGGCAGCAATCCAGGCGGTTTCCGCCACCGGCGAGGGAGGAATGTCCTGGGAGAGCCCCAGGGTGAGGAAATGATGCAGAGGTGCTCCCACCACGCGGAGGCCGCGATCGCGGCAGGCCTGCCGATAGGAGGCCCCATCAAAGAGGGGATGGGGTGAGCGCTGTTCCCGCCATCCCTGCCACCAGTAATGGGTGAGGGGATCGTGATCGCCAGAGAGACCCGGCGCATGGCGTCGGTAGTGGAGCGGATCAAACCAGGCACCCGCCTCCACCTGGGGAACCAGGGAGGCGCGCCATCGGATCAGAAGCGCCCGCAGCGCGAAGGGCCGTGTCGGCGGGCTGGAAGGAAGCCGGTTTCTCTTTACCGGCGTGAGCCAGCGCACCAAGCTCTGCCTTGGCCGGCTGGTGCGTTCACCACCACAGCTGGCCAAGCCCTGTAAGCGGCTGTGCAAGGTGAGTAAGCGTGGATGGACCAAGTGGGCCAGAGCCGCCGCCGCCCGTTGGCTGCGGCGATAGTCCGGACGAATGGAGGTCGCCGCTGCCGCCAGCTCCTTCGGTGTGGCCTCGTTGCCGCGGCAGAAGCGGGCCAAGGCCTGCAGCTGCTGGACGCGGCTGGCGGCATCGAACCAGGCGTCGTAGTTCACCACCAGTAGCGGCAGCTCGGCGCCTTGTTGAGGGGCGGCATCGAGCAGCAGCTCGCGGTTGTGGCGCCACCAGAGCCGCTGGGCGCGCCATGATGTCATGCCGGCCCCCAATCGATCGCGCTGCAGTAGTGACGCCATCACCGCTGCAGGATTTCGCACACTCAGCACCAGCCGAAGAGGGATCTCCAGCTCGAACGCCACCTGCCGCCAGAGCGGAAGTAACAGGGAGGTACGGGGATCTTTGATAGCCCAGGGTCCTGGCTGTCGCTCCAACTCAGCCTGCAGGAGTTTCCGGAGCGTTGCAGCAACCTGGCACGTGGCAGGTCGCTGAAGCCAGCCGGTTGGACGATCTAGAACTCCTGCCTCCGAGGGCCACCACTGGCCCATGTCGATTAGCAGCCGCTCCTGTAAATCGGTGATATCGGAGCGTTCGTAGTAGCCCTCAGGGTTGTGGGTGTCGCCCGCAATCAGATTGCCGGGCAGAGGAACGCCCAGGGCTGGCAGCAGGGAGGCCAGCAGGGAGGTTCCACTGCGGTGCATACCCACCAGCAGGATCAGGGGAGGATGCGCCGGGCTGCTCAATCCAGGGAGGGGAAGGGCGGAGACTCAGGGTAGAGGCAGTCTTGCCAGGCGCTCCAACGTGGGTTGACGGTTCGGATGCGTGCTCGATCCTCAGCGGTGAAGCCGGGCTCACCGCTGTTGAATGCCACCGGCTTGGCGTTTTCGCGCGGGGGCGTCTGCAGGGGGGGAGTGCCTCGCGGCAGGAAGGGCAGCAGGAGCTGGTTGAAGTCTGCGACAAGATGCTCAAGCCGCAGGGCAGTCACTGAGTTGTCCAGCTCGAAATACTGCAGCCACCAGTCGGCTGCCACCCAGAGGCCACCAAGGCGAAGGGAAAAGAAAAGACCGCTCCGCACCGGCTCAAAGGGCAGGTCGGGCAGGTTCATGTGCCGCCGCTTGTGCTGCCAGTCACTGATCAGCCAGTGGTCGAGGCGCCGGGCCGTGATGAAGCGTCGGCGTTCGCCGGCCCGCCAGTCGCTGCGACTTTCGCGCAAGGGGATGGCATCGTGCTTGGCGGGGGTGTCGTCAGGATCCACCGTGATACCGGACAGGTTCAGCTCACGGAAAAGGCGGGTCATGGTGGTGCCGCCCGTCTTGGGCAGATGAAACCAGAGGAACGCATCGGCGATGATCACGGTGTCTGCCTGCTGCGGCAAGCCTGACCGCGCGCACAGTCATCCTATTTCCGCATTGTCTGAACTTTCGATGCTGCCTCGGTTTCTGGGGTTGGGAGCGCAGAAGGGAGGCACCACCACCTTGCAGCAGTTGTTGGACCACCATCCCGGGGTATTCTTGCCGGCCTGCAAGGAGGTGCACTACTACAGCCTTCACTTCGGCGAAGGTGAAGCCTGGTATCGCGCCCATTTCCACGCCGCCACCGCTGCTCAGGTGTGTGGTGACATCACCCCTTACTACCTCTTCCATCCGGCCGCACCGGTGCGAATCCGCGCCCAGCTGCCGCAGGCGCGGCTGATCGTGCTGTTGCGCGATCCGGTAGAGCGTGCTTTTTCGCAGTTTTTTCATAGCCGGCGGCTGGGGTTAGAGCCGCTGGAACTGGCGGAGGCCTTGGCCGCTGAGCCGCAGCGGCTGGCTGGAGCCGAGGAGGTGCTGGCCAGCCCACAGGGGCGCCACCGCAGCCATCAGGAACACAGCTACCTGAGCCGCAGCCGCTATGAGCAACAGCTGGCCCGCTATGAGGCCCTGTTTCCCGCTGAACAACTCCTGCTGCTGCGCAGTGAAGACCTTTTCACCACGTCGGAGCAGCTCTGGCTGCGATTGCTGCGATTCCTGGAGTTGGAGGCGGCACCGCTGCCTGCGGCAGCAGCAGCGGTGCGAGCCAATGCGGGCCGGGGTGAGGCGCAGGCGGTGGATCCAGCACTGAGACAGATGGTGCGGCAAGCGTTAGCTCCCACCTATCTGGCCATGGCGGAGCGCTACGACATCCACTGGCCCTGAACGGGCCACAATGCGGCGATCGGCTTGGAGGCCATGGCGGCAGCTGCACTAAAAGGCGATAGCTCCGTCTCCGCGAGCCAGCAAGAACCTCTCCCCAGCCGCCCCTGCCGCCTGCGGGTGGTGATTCCGCACTACTACCACCAGGGCCAGGAGCGCATCGGCTACGGCTCCACCCGGGCCGATTCACTGCTGCAACGCCAAATCGCGCTCAGCCGCTGCCTGGGCAGTGTGCTGGCGCTGGGTCGTTCCGAGCAGGACGAACTGCTGCATATCGACCGCCGAGCCCTCGGGCTCACCCCCCCCAGCACCTATCCCGAGCGCCGACTCAGTGGCGTGGAGGTGGACCTGCACGTGTTCGTGAGTGGCGATCGCTGGCTGGAGCCAGTGGTGGCGAATTTCGACCGGCAGATCTCTGTGCATCGGGTAGATCTGGAGGATCCGCGGCGGCTGCCCCACCAGGCACGCCGCTTCTTGCTCGAGAGCAACCCTGATGCCGATCTCTTCCTTTACATGGAGGACGATCTGGTGATCAACGACCGCCAATTCGCCGACAAGATCCTCTGGTTCCTGGAACGCAGCGGCCACCAGCTGGTGCTGCTCCCCCATCGCTATGAGCTCACCGGTGATCGGCAGGCCACGCGGCTGTTTGTGGATGGGCCGATCGATCGAACCACCCTGGAACGAATGAAGCGCCCTCCTCAGGAAGCCGTAGCCGAGGGGAACTTTTGGGATGGCCAACGGGTAACTTTCGACCTGGCCAGCAATCCCCATGCCGGCTGTTTTGCGGTGAGCAGACCCCAGCTGGAAGTACTTCGAGAGAAGGGCGTGGCAGACGAGGGCTTCGTAGGGCCGCTGGAAACCGTGGCCACCTACACAGTGCTACAACATTTCCCTGTGGTGAAGCCGGCCTGGCCCTGCCGCGATTTCCTGCTGATCGAGCACGGTCACCCCTCCTTCCTGATCCATCGGCCAGTGTTGCCGCGGATTTGAGTGGATCAAGCTGTTTGAAGGATCAATAACTAAATCGATTAGGTAGCAGAATTCCCAAAGTGGCCTACGTTGAGATCCCTCCCTGTTCTTCCCGCCCTAGGCCAACAATAGTTAGCGGCTCAATCTGTCCAACGAAAGGGCACCCACCTAAGTCAGATAGTTTTTGCGTCTTTTCAGAGGCTGATCCGAAGCTTGCGTACACCACGTGACCACTTAACCGCAAACGAGCGTAATGAATAAAAAAATACTCATGCTCAGCAATGTCCTTGATTAAGGCCCTATTCTTGCAGGAACCCACAGCGGCAAAAAACTTATTACTCAGTTATTCATGTATTTTTCTATTGCTGTCGAGTGGAGCCATGGGAACTAACGCAGCCGAGCAAGAGATGCATGGCATCTGCTTTACACGTGAGGCAGCATCTACCAAAATTCTGAAGCAACTGGGACCGTGTAAGCTCCACTTTTGGACGGCAAAAGATAATTCCGTTCAGCTTACTCTAAGCTGGAAGGATGGCTTACACAGGATTGCTGTTCGTCGGCAAACCGATGGTTCAATACTGGTCAACGGGAAACAAGGTTATGAAATTTCAGATGACTCACGACGACCCCAAAGCGTAACTTGCTTTGGGGTTGAGGGTGAATCAAGCATCACTTGCTTCATGACTACGATCTAAATTAAACTCAAAAAGCTGACCCGACAATAGCTTAGACAACGATGATAGGCTGCGTATATCAGAAGAAAGAGTTAGCCAAGACCAAGACAAGCGCGGAACTCCCCGATGGAGAAATGCCATTTAAGCTTATCAGGATACATTGGTTGTCGGTACAAAATATAGCGATCAGTGATTTGCTCGCTCGGGTCAAGTTTGGGGCATTTGATTGACTTAAACCAGCTGTAGGGCTGGGGGGTTGCCATTTTCAAGAAGCACTAGGTGGTCATGTCTCCAGCGATTCACCAGCAACAGCAATCCCTCCAGCCGTTTTCCCCAGAACCGATCGCTCGCCTCCCACAGCGGCAACAGGGCCTCCTCCACCTCCGGGCTGTAGCGGGGCCGATGGTGGGGTTTCTGCGTGTCCAGTGGATTCACCCTCTGCGGCGGCTCTGAGCGATTCAGCAGCTACAACATGGGATCGCGCGATATTAACGCTAACCAGTGAGCTCATGTAACTCATCAAGAAGCGGCCGTTTTACCGGACTGCTGAGCTCCCAATAGCACAGGAGGGACGCAAAAAGAACGCACGCCGACCCTGACGATCGATGCCAGCAGAAACGGTTTGCTGCTTCCTCAGGCTGCTGAAACCAGCGCCATGAGCTTCCCCCCGCCATGCATTGATGCAACGTGCCTTTTGATTACCCAGCTCGAAGCATTTCACCCAGAGGAATCCTTGGCTTGACTAGCGAATGCTTGTGGACATTCATTAGTTTATGGGATTTTTTGAGATGCCCTCCAAACCTTATGGATAGCTAATTTCAGATGATAAAGAATGCCACACGCTTTGAGCTCATAATGGAGTTCGCCACGCCCGCTCAAAACCAATTTCCTGGGCAGGGGACAAGCACTTATTGCAGAAAGAGTCAAATCAACTGGATAGGATTGAAGCTCGTAAATTGATTGATATCGACACCAAGAAGGGTTGTAGTGCTTGACCCTCGGGAGACAATGAGGCCTTCACTAGACTCCGAAAGACTAAAGGCTTGGCCCTGCAGGATTGCAATCACATCACCTTCTGAGAAGCTGAAGTCTTCAATCACATCATTCCCTTTTGAAAGGATAAAGCAGTCAGCACCGAGATCACCAAACATTCGATCGTTGCCGGAGTTTCCGTTGATGATATCGTCGCCTTTTCCACCCCGAACAATATCATCGCCCGAATCACCAAAAACGAAGTCATTACCTGCATTTCCATTCACAAAGTCGTTACCTCCTCCGCCACGAGCAACATCGGTACCTCCCCCGCCGTTGATGCTGTCATTCCCAGAATTGCCATTGATATAGTCGTTGCCATCCAGTCCAGTGATACTATCCAAACCATCAAGAGCACGAATGAAGTCGCTTTGAGGGGTGCCCAGAAGGGAGTTCGAGGAGCTGTCTCCAACAACAACGTTTTTGGCACTGCTTTGAATAGCCTCAATACCTGCTCTAAGGTTGCTGGATTTGCTGCTGGCCAGCGTTCCGAGATTCGGAGCTGGTTCAATAATGGGCTCTGGACTTGAGATAACTGGGCCTGTATTGACGGCTTCAATAACGGCTTGAGCGGCCTCTGCAGCATTCTGTGCTGTAAACACCTTGCCGCCGGTCGCTTTGGCAATCTCCTCCGCGGCATCCTTTGCTCGCTGATTATTACCGATCACAACAGGCAGTGCTACTACGTTGACGGTGTTGTCAACTGGCAATAGCGCTAGATCCGTGGCGTAATCGAAACGAGGACTGAGCGGTTGGGTAACTTGAGTATTCAGAGCTGCCGCAGCAGCGAAGGCAGCCCCTGACAGCAAAGGGTCGGCGGGGGGCTCGTCTGAGAAAATCACCAGGCGATTGGAGGTTGCTCCGGCTTCCCAGACACCGGCGCCTCCTGTCAAGGCAGAAAGCATCGCCCCATACATCGGCTCTGCGCCCCCCCCCCGAATGAAGAGAGAATTAATACCGTTGAGTGCTGCTGTTTTTCGATCGGCAATCTTGGCCTGATCAGTGAAAAACAGAACGGTGTTGATGGAGCGTGTATCATTAAAATCAACAATAGCGAAGCGACTATTGAGGGGCTTCTCAGTTGTGCCAAACAAGCTTTCAACAATCTGTGAAGCTGCTGTCTTCACTTGGGCGATGTCATCTCCCATGGACCCTGATGTATCTACAAGCAGCACCAGATTCTGCCCAGGACAGGCCACTTTTTCACCAGGGATTACATCGGAGATACCATCGGAAAACTCCAACTTCTCCACTTCTCGTATGGTATCCGTTCCATCGGGACTGCCAGCTCGGTTATCATTAATCGTCCAGATACCGCCAACTCCCTCTGTGATGGTGTAATCTGTGCATGTTCCGCTATAGCTCGCAACATCTACACCAGCACCACCCTCAATCACATCATTGCCGGCTCCGCCAGTCAGGGTGTCATTTCCACCCATTCCCCAAAGGAAGTCTCGGCCACCTCCTGAAAGAAATTGATTATTAGTATTACCAAGACCAACCATCAGGTCTTTAGTGGCAGGACTATTTGCCGTTGTATCCCTCCTGGCATTAGACATCAATGCATTTTCTATAGCCTCTCCACCCGTATACTCCTTATCCTTGACAAGGGTTCCCGTTGTGTCATAGCCTTCGTAGGAAGCTTGTTCAGGCGATCCGAGTTCTACATATTGTTCATTCACGAAGGACACGGTAGGTCCTTCAGAGTTAGTATTCGTATCCCGTGGCTCGTCACGCAATCCTTCAATCGCATGAACAAGTTCGTGAAGGATTGCAGTGGTGGCAGTATCCTCAACTGCCTTTCCATTTTTATCTATATAAAGAGCATTTGACAGCTCTGCTAAATCAATACGTATCTTGAAGTTACCGGCAAATGCTTCAAACGCTCCTGCTAGCTCCTCAATTTCCAGAGTTCTATTCTGAGAAACCACCTTGTCCAGCATGGCCTTGGTCTTCGCCGAGCCGTTATAAGCCCCTTCAAGAGCATTCTTAATCGTGGTTTCTTCGGCGGCGTCGAAACCAGTGAAGCTCAGCCTTGCGGCAACATCTGCCCACGCCATAATGTTCCTTCAATGACTAAAGGGCACCTCGAAAAATCAACAAGCCAATGCACTATGCACTGGTCTGAGCTAGATTAGATTGATGACATTCTAATTCTGCAGTGGGTCAGAGAGGCTTCTGGGATGAACAGCAAAGAGTCGCAAAGCTCAAGGAGAAGAAACCGGTTCTCCAGCGACTTTCTGAATCGATCCCGTGGGAATCATTCCG
>Ga0207996_1000919_pt1 | contig 23132 bp, 23 predicted proteins | sample AntAceMetag02UKG_FD_184773 | JGI IMG/M metagenome (GOLD analysis project Ga0207996, IMG submission 184773) | Saline lake microbial communities from Ace Lake, Antarctica - Antarctic Ace Lake Metagenome 02UKG (SPAdes) (version 2) | ecosystem: Environmental > Aquatic > Non-marine Saline and...
GTGGATAAGTTGAACAACAGACCAAGAAAATGTCTTAACTTCAAAACGCCCTATGAAGCGTTTGAAAGCTTAACAGGCGTTAATGTCCAAAAAATAATGGGCTATGCACTTATCACTTGAATTCAGGCCTATTGATTTTAAAACAGTTGCAGTTTGGACAATAATGTTTTGAAGTCATAATTTTGATCCGTAAGTATATTCCTTAAATTACATTCGAATTACAAAACTATCCATGTATGTAACTCGCACGCTTCTAACGAACATACTCATAGCACTCATCCAATTATTTGTAAACATATTTTAACTATATAAAGCAGTCATTTAAAAAACATCTATACCACATTTTTTACAGTTTTTTTGCGTTACGTTACGTGTAATCCAGATTCCTTTCACGCCAAGCAGTCCATATCACTTAAGGTTTTTGACTGGACATCTATAGTGGACCCCAGTTTTAAGACAGTAGTTTAAGCTATGCGCAATCACAAGGAACGAGAAGCGATGAGCGAAGCAAAGAAGAGAAAGTTCCACACTCCTTAGTTCAAGGCGAAGGTAGGCCTGGAGGCGTTGCGAGGGGTAAAAACGATTAATGAAATTGGGCAGGAATACAGTGTTCACCCTATTACAGTTGGGAAGTGGAAGAAAGAAATTCAAGAGCATGCGAAATCTCTGTTTGAAGGTAAGCGCGGCCCTAAACCAATTACCGCACACCAGGAACCGGAACTTTTGTTCAGTTAAATTGGTAAGCTAAAAGTGGAACTGGACTGGTTGAAAAAAAGTCCGAGATCAGCCAGTCATGATACGGCAAACCTGGGTCGATACAGGAGATACGGTATCGATATCCCGGCAATGCGTTTTAGCGGGAGTCTCACGAGCGACGATCTATGCGAAGCAAAAGCCCAAGATGGTCGATACAAGCGATTTACTATTCAGTCTCCTGATCGACGAGGAATACACACGACACCCATTCTACGGAAGTCGGAGAATGGTGGCGTTTCTCAAGGCAGCAGGGCATAATGTCAATCGCAAGCGGGTACAAGGGTTGATGAGACAAATGGGGCTGGTTGGTATGGCTCCAGGGCCTAACACCAGCCGTCCACATCCTGAGCACAAGGTATATCCCTACTTGCTCCGTGGTGTTTCAGTTATCAGACCAGGTCTGGAGCACGGACATCACCTATATCCGACTGGCACGTGGTTTCGCCTATTTGGTAGCAATCATCGACTGGTATTCACACCGGGTACTGAGCTGGCGGATCAGTAATAGCATGGAAGCGGTATTTTGTGTGGATTGCCTGGAAGAGGCTTTACGTACACACGACAAGCCGGAATTTTTCAACAGCGATCAGGGCTCACAGTTTACAAGCGACTCCTTCACCAGTGTGCTGAAACGAGAAGGTATCTTCATTAGTATTGATGGACGAGGTCGAGCCTTTGACAACATTTTCGTTGAACGGCTCTGGCGTAGTGTCAAATACGAAGATGTGTACTTGAAAGACTACGCGTCAATGAGCGAATTGCAACTCGGCTTAACTGAGTATTTCGCTTTTTATAATAGTGAGCGCCCACACCAGTCGTTAGTGCAGAAAACACCCGATGTTGTATATCGAACAGCGATGGGCGGTGGGGCTGAGATTACAGATAAATTTCCACGCGCATTGAAGGATCAGAAGTGCCTGTAAAGCAACAACTGGGCAATGCGTCCCAGTTATAATTGAAGTCGAATGTCTAGCTTAAACTCAGTGTTTTTTTGTCTTGACTCAGGGGTCCACTTTAATCACCACTCTCATGGGAACAAATATATTTTTATGGGAAATTAGAAAGAGAAAATGGAGACAAAAAAATGGAGGTGTTTCGGTAGAGGGTCCCCCCCCAAGAGAACACCTCTTAATAGAGTTCTATTCCAGTGTTCCAAGATAATTAAAGGTAGGGAGTTTTGAATACTTCCCGGTCACTTTTAATCGTTCTTCCAGTTCTTCCATCTCTTTTTTGCCAGGTTGCATATTGCTCAGATCAACAACAGCGTAATCAAGACCAGCTGACTTCAGCTCAAAAAGATAAGGAAGCAGAGAGAAGGGCCGCACCGGAACGGTGGCAGTAACGTTTTCTTTTTTGATCAGAAGAAATTCTTCATTTTTGGGACTGTTCAGTGTTTTATTATACTGGAAATGATCCGGATCCAATCGTGACGTAAACAATGCCGGGGCACCATAGACGGTGAGACCCAATTTAAGCTCACTGTGATACCTTCTATATCTTGCAATCAGTTCAATAAGAATCTTCTGGTCACTTTCAATGGAAAGCTGTGCTGCTTCCAATCCCCCCTCTTCCACAAGTGTTACAGCCTGACTGTTCAACAGGCTCACCGTGAAATCCGAGGAAAGATAAACCCTTTCTTCATTCTGAAAAAAGGTGAACTGGGTAATATGACCGAGCTGGAACCCCCTGAAACCCGAACGAATAAGGAGCTGTATATGCTTTTCAAAGCGCTGCTGTTCACCTTCAAAGAGCACTGGAGGCAAACACCAGGTGAGATCACGGATTCGTCTTCCCAGATAGCGCTTAAGCTGACCCGACTGACTCAGGTTGCTTTTTGTAATGGGGAGAAGATAGCGATCCGGAACAAAGGGCAATGGTTTAAATAGTGTTTTTGCATCATCAACCCGCAACCATATATCAAGGGGCTGTTTGATTTTTCCGGGTTGTCTTTTGCCTTTTTTACCAACATAGTTCCGAGGAGTCACTATTTCAGGAATTTCATCCTCTTCAAGAGGAGCGGCGACTTCTCTTATGATTTCACGGACCCTTCCCTTCCTTTCTTCGAAAATACTGGTAAGGTCTGCCGCACAACGTTTGATGTCCGGTAACACACTATTAACACGGGTATCTTTCTTGACATCTACCCTGTATACATCAATCCTACTGGATTTCTCATAATAGTCCCATTCGGGAAGCAGTAACTGTACCTTGTTACCAGCCCCTGCTTTTTCAACACTTTCATTTCCAAGGCGCAACTCCTTCAGACTGAAGGCAAATCGCTCTCCCGAGGGCTCCACATGAAGCCGGAGACGATCACCTGAGGCAAGCTCTTCCTTAAGAGTCAACTTCCCATACAATCTGTCCTCATAGGGTTTCACATTACCGAGCCTGCCCAGATAATCGCCCATACTCCCGGAAATATATGGAGTAATGGCATCGGCGGGTTGAGGAGAAAAGAAATAACCGGAGGAGGTCTTTCTTCCCATGGCACGATTGCTGAGATGATTTGCCTCTTCCAGGGCAGCTGGAAAATTGTCTTCGCTTGCGTCCATCACAAGTCTATAGGCGCGAACAATATGGGAAACGTAATGTGCAGAGCGCAAACGTCCTTCAATTTTCAGGGAGGCGACTCCAGCTTTCTGAAGATCTGGAACAGCTTCAAGAGCCGAAAGGTCATTCATGGAAAAGAGATACTGCCCCTTACTGCCTGATTGTTGTTTACCTGACTGTTGTTGAGGCCTTTGTTTCTTTTTGGACCTGGAGGAAGACTGCCCTCCACGTTGAGCACTCCAACTGTAGTGACGACGACAGGGTTGAACGCACTTACCACGCAGTCCACTTTTTCCACCCAAAAAGGATGAAAACAGACAGAGCCCTGAGTAGGAAAAGCACATAGCCCCATGGACAAAAACCTCGATTTCGATATCACTTTTTTGACACAGAAGTTCTATTTCTTTCAGTGTCAGCTCTCTTGCAAGGACAACCCTTTCAAAACCCATGGTCTTGAAACCGGTAAGTGACTGTGAGTTGTTGGCTGAGAGCAGAGTGGAGGCATGGAGTGAAATATTAGGAAAGTATTCACGGATCAAGCGGACAAGTCCTATGTCCTGCACGATGAGACCATCCGTATCCATGGCTTCAAGCATCGCCAGAGTCTCAATTGCCTGAGGAAGATCCTGTTCTCGAACAAGACTGTTGGCAGCAAGATATATCTTTTTCCCGTTCGTATGGCAGTACTGAACCATGGAAAAGATTTCTTCAAGGCGGAGATCACGAGCCAAATTTCTGGCATTCAATGCAGGTGCACCGACATATACAGCGTCGGCTCCTGCATCCATTGCTGCAAGAAAATTTTCTCTATTACCAGCAGGTGCAAGGAGTTCCATAATATATTTTTAGTAAAGGGTGTTGGGAATCAAAAAATAAGAAAATCTGGTTTTTGGAAAGAGCAGAAACGGGAGATAAATAACTTGAACAGTGTTTCAGGAAAAACCTGATTTACAATTCCCTCCGGAAGTGGGGCTTTAGCCCTGCCCAAAAGCGTAATCGGCGGGACTGAAGTCCCGTTTCCAAGAGATCAATGTGGTCAAATAATTAAGACTCCGTTTCTTATCCATTCTGGTTTTGGAGAATAACTTCATCCTGTCCGCCATTTTCAGTAAGCATAACTTGAATTCTCTCATCGACTCGGACGGTGGTACTAAGACCAACGTAATCTGCCTGTATAGGGAGTTCCCGGCCTCCCCTGTCAATAAGAATTGCCAGTTGAACACTGCGGGGACGTCCATAATCCATTAAGGCATCAAGTGCCGCCCGTATGGTTCTCCCGGTAAACAGCACATCATCTACAAGAATAACGTCTTTTCCTTCCACTGCAAAGCTGATATCCGTTGTCTTAACCACTGGGTTTTGAGTAATAAGACTCCAGTCATCACGATAGAGGTTAATATCAAGGCTTCCGTAAGGAACTGCTTGCGCAGTCTGCTGTTCTATAAATTGCCGGATCCGCTCTGCCAGGAAAACACCACAGGTATGGATACCGACAATGGCAAGATTGTCGGGGCTGTGGTTTTTCTCCAGCACCTGAAGGCTGATTCGGTTTACAGCAAGAGTAATCTCGTCACTATTTAAAAGTATACTGTTTTTCATAATCAACCCTGAGTACGATTCCAGAAAAAATCTATACCCCTGTCATCAACCCTGTTGATTGCTTCAGGAAAGGCCTCACATTCCGCATCAAAAACCTTGGTGGCTATGGTGTCGGGTGTGTCATCATAGTCGAGCGTTACTGTCTGCTGGTAGATGATCGGTCCCTCATCATAAACCTCATTGGCTAAATGGACAGTGCAGCCACTTACCAGACAACCACGTTTGAGAACTGCCCTATGAACCCGCGAGCCATAAAAACCATCGCCACAAAATGCAGGAATAAGGGATGGGTGGATATTGATCACCGATTTTTTTAAAGAAGGTGGCGGTGAGTATAACTTGAGATACCCTGCAAGTGCGATAATATCCACATCGTAGTCTTTTAAAATGGAATTGATGGCATCATTATCCTGCGCATAGAATGCTGGATAACCGTAATTATCAGCCTTTTGTAAGCCGAGTACTCCTTCGACATTAGATATAACCACCTGTATCTGTGCCTGGAGACTTCCCTTTTCAATTCGCTCATGGAAATTATCAAGTGTTCGTCCACTTCCCGAGAGCAGCACGGCCATTTTCAACATTTCAGCCTATCCTTTATTTGAAAAAATCATCTGCATCAACATCTACTTTTTCAAGCCATGCGGAAATGGTTGTGTCATATACAGAGGTAAGTTTGAAAACTTTGGCGGCGAGACGAAAACGTGTTTTCAGCGTCGTATTTCCAGTCTCTTTGATCTCTTTCAAAACCTGTGGATAGTCTGCAGGGTCAACAATCACTGTAACATCATTAAAGTTCTTAGCAGATGCCCGCAGCATAGTTGGGCCACCGATATCAATGTTTTCAATGGCATCACCAAGAGTACAATTGGGATCAGCAACGGTTTTTTCAAAGGCATAGAGATTGACTGCGATCAGATCAATATTTTTAAGACCATATTCGGCACACTGCTTCTGATGCTCTGCATTGGCTCTCTGGTTCAATATTCCGCCATGAACCTTTGGGTGCAGGGTTTTTACACGACCATCAAGCATTTCTGGAAATCCTGTAAACTCGGAGACATCCATTACATCAATTCCAGCTTCCCTGATTTTAGCAGCTGTTCCACCCGTGGATAGAATTTCGATGCCAAGCTCAGCAAGTTCTTTGGCAAAACCTTCAATACCTGATTTGTCAGTCAGACTGATTAATGCTCTTTCTACTTTGATCATACTATTTCCTTAGTGTGTTGTGCTATTCGCCTTTACGAATAAACGCCTTAATCTTACGTCGGTCACGTTTTCCGGGTCTCTTGTCTGGCATGGTCTGTCCGGCATAGAACAGAGAGCGTTCTTTGCGCTGCTCTTCCCTGCTTATTATTGATTGCTCCGTTTCCTTATAAAGGGTCTGGGCAATTTTCGCAGGCCCTCTGCGACCGGAAAGCTCTAAGATAACAATTGAATACTCAACCTGGTCCTTGTGAATGCAGAGTGTGTTTCCTGCCTCCACGGTTTTAGAGGGTTTACAACGCTGCCCATTGAGAAATATCTTTCCACCGGATGCAGCTTTACTGGAAAGGCCTCGAGTTTTAAAAAACCTGGCAGCCCACAGCCACTTATCCACCCGTACTGCCACCTGTTTGTCAACCATATCCTGCGACCTGTTCATGACCTGAATAATCTAATTAACGAGTTCGTCATTTTACACTGAAATGAGAGAAATATCACACTAAAAGATGCTAAATGTTTGCCTCCATTGCCTTCCGCCGGGATTCATCCCCATTTGCAACTTGTCGAACAGACGAAAAAAGAGTAAAGAAAACAAACTAAAAATTTCAACCTGAACAGTATACTTACCATAGGACAATATATGCTTGTTAAAGACCTTCTTAAAAGCCATAAAACCACATTTAGTTTTGAATTTTTCCCCCCAAAGGAAGATGCCGCTGCAGATCGTTTATTGCGGACCATATCAAACCTTATGCCTCTGGGCCCCTCCTATGTAAGTGTCACCTATGGTGCCGGTGGTACAACACGCGACAGAACTCACGATCTGGTTGTCCGAATCAAAGAACAAACCGACATAACGGTGGTATCCCATCTCACCTGTGTGGGGAGTACCCGTTCTGAAATCCATGGCATTTTGGAAAAATATCAAGATGCAGGCATTGAAAACATTCTGGCTCTTCACGGCGATCCGCCAAAAGATCAGAAAGACTTCGTTGAACCAGCCGATGGTTTTGCCTATGCTGCTGAACTTGTCAGTTACATCAAAAAACATTTTCCCGGTATGTGTGTAGGCGTTGCCGGTTTTCCAGAAGGACATCCTACCACCCCTAATCGTCTTCAGGAAATAGACTATTTAAAAGAAAAAGTTGATGCAGGTGCTGATTACATAGTAACCCAACTCTTTTTTGAAAATCGCGATTTTTATGACTACTGTGAACGCTGTGAACTTGCTGGAATCCATGTTCCTAATATCGCAGGCATCATGCCGGTCAGTACAAAGAGTGGTTTGATCAGGACGGCAGAACTTGCAGGTGGTGCCCGCATTCCGGCAAGACTTCTCAAGGCGGTTTATCGTGCTGAAAATGACGAATTTGTTGAAAAGGTTGGAATCCACTGGGCTACTGAGCAGATTCGTGACCTTTTAGATAATGACGTTCGAGGAGTCCAATTTTTCACCCTTAACTCCTCTCAGGCTACCCAGGAAATTTACAATTCCTTAGGTGTGCGTGACTCCACCCAACTTCGGTAGCTTCAAAATGAAAATTCAATCCGTCGGTATCAAAGATATTCAGCTGCCAGTGCGCATCCGTGAAAAAAACGGCGGATTGCAAGACAGTGTTGCCATGATTTCTCTCCAGGCCAGTCTCCCTGGAGAGTACAGAGAAAGCTGCGTCCATACCTTTACCACCGTACTCAATAAATATATGGATGAGTTGAGTGTCACAAACTTCCCCGACCTTCTCTCCGAAGTAAAGGAGGGATTGTGTGCTGAAAGTGCCCGTGTTGAGATGTCTTTTCCCTATTTCATAGAAAAAAAGGCTCCGGTTTCAGAAACCAGAAGCCTTATGGAATATGAATGCAGCTTTACCGGAGAAGTTGGTACGGATGACGATTTTATCCTATCGGTGCGAGTCCCTATCACGACACTCTGTCCCTGCTCCAAGGAAATCAGTGATGCCGGGGCCCATAATCAACGAGCAGAAGTAACATTAAACGTAAAATTCAAGAAGTTTATCTGGGTGGAAGATCTTATCACCATGGTGGAAAAATCGGCATCCTGCGAACTGTGGGCACTGCTGAAACGCCCCGATGAAAAATATGTTACAGAACGGGCATATGAGAATCCAATGTTTGTTGAAGATGTGGTTCGCAAGGTCGCTGTTTCTGCGCTTGACGATCCCAAGATAACCTGGTTTTCTGCAAGTGTGGAGAGTTTTGAATCCATTCATAAGCATAGTGCATACGCCTATGTTGATTCCAACGAAATCCGTTAAACCACCAAGTACAATGCACTTTATTTCTGCTGTTTTTCTGTCCTCCAAATCAATCAGCTAAACCATACAAACTCTCTTTTCAAAGTCGATTACGTTCCCTCCTTTAAAATTTTTCTTTTCATATCTCTACAACATCTGAGATAATCCCTGATGATGGCCATTTATTCACTCATCTTGCCCTGAAAAAAGCTTGTAAAAACTACTCAAAGTATTATTAGACTGATAGGAAACATTATTACCAGGTGGTAGTTCATCACCTGCAAACCTAACCGTAGATTCAAAGGAGAACCCATGAAGTTTGTCTCAAAAATTATCATGACTGTCGCAGCTCTTGCTTTACTCGCGACTCCGGCTTTAGCTGAGAAAACTGTAAAATGGAAACTGGCCATGACATGGCCATCAACCCTCACTCCACTAGCCTCACCGCCAGCAGTAATCGCTAAAATGGTAGAAGAGATGAGTGGTGGTAGCTTCATCATTCATATTGAAGGCAAAGAGAAGCATAAGGCACCTCTTGGAATTCTTGATATGGTTAAGGGCGGTCAGTACCAGATGGGTCATAGTGGATCCTATTACTGGAAAGGAAAGGATATCTCCACTATCTTTTTCACAACCATCCCCTTTGGTATGACCACCGCAGAGCAATATGCCTGGTTTTACTATGATGATGGCATGAAATATATGCAGCAGGTATATGATCGTTTTGACGTCCTCAATTTCCCTGGTGGAAACACTGGCGTTCAGATGGGTGGATGGTTTAAAAAAGAAATCAATTCACTTGACGATCTCAAAGGATTAAAAATGCGTATCCCCGGCCTTGCTGGTGAAGTATTTGCAAAACTCGGTGTGAATGTAACAAATATCCCTGCTGGCGAATTATACACCTCTCTTGACCGCGGCACCATCGATGCTCTTGAGTGGGTTGGCCCCGGTATGGATATCAAGATGGGTTTCCATAAAGTTGCTCCTTTCTACTACACAGGTTGGCATGAACCAGCCTCTGAAATGCAGTTTCTTATCAACAAGCGTGCTTTTGGGAAACTCTCTCCTGAACACAAGGCAATTCTCATAACCGCTATGAAAGCAGCAAGTGCTGATATGTATTACGAGAACTTTGCTGCCTCAGCAAATGCCTGGGAACAGATGAAAACTGAATTCCCAAATATTAAAGTAAAAACATTTCCACTGCCAGTACTAAAGGCGATGAAAGCTACAACCGATGAAGTTCTTAATAGCTATGCTGCAAAAGATGCCCAGTTTAAAGAGATTCTTGATTCTCAGCGAGTATTCATGAAAAAAGCCAGAGCATGGTCTGTAATTTCCGATTACAACTACATAAAGACCACCATGGAAGTTGAATAATAATTGTAACTATTCACCAAATTTGAATTTGAGTCTGAATTGCTAGCGAATACGCTGGTAGGAAACTGGGGACATGACCCAATTCGTCTTTGTCTTTTGAATTGGGATCGTGTTCCCAGATTCCGGATAAATATTGTGCCGCTCAATAGCATGGTGAATAGTTACTAATAATTTTTGTCTTTGTTTGTACGGGGCTGACACCTCTTTGTAAAATATGAATACCGCCTTACCGGGACAATCCAGTAAGGCGGTATTTTTTTATATGAATTATTTTTTTGGAAAGTAATGCTAATAGTAGAGCAATTTATTACAAAATTAGTTGATATTGCAGGAAAAGTAGTATCTTTTCTTCTTCTGCTTCTGGTTCTCAATGTTTCTTTTGATGTGATGATGCGCTATGTTTTTCGCAATTCTTCTGTTGGAATGCAGGAAATGGAATGGCATCTCTTTGCTGTCATATTCCTCTTTGGTATTTCAATCGCCTTAAAAGATGAGGCACACGTCAGGGTTGACTTTCTCTTTGACACCTATTCTTCACGAAAAAAGGCACTGATAAATATACTAGGTACCGTCTTACTTTTGATGCCTGTGACCCTGCTTATTTTAAGCGGTTCATTGGAGTTTGTTTATGACGCTTTTGAGACCCAGGAAATCTCTGAAGACCCCGGTGGTCTGCCGTATAGGTGGCTAATCAAAGGAATGATCCCCCTTTCCTTCGGCTTTCTGTTACTGAGTGCTATTGGATATATTTTACAGAATATTCGTCTGTACCGGGAGGCTGAATAATGACCGGTATAGTAATGTTTTTTGCAGCCCTGCTGCTGCTTGTCGTTGGGTATCCGGTTGCCTTTACCTTTGGCGCCGTAGCTATGTTTTTTGCAGCTATTGCTGCCTTTATAGAACTTATGCCAGATCCAAGCCTTGCCGCAGTTGGCGAAGAGTTCTTTCTTATGTTTTCCATGATGCCCTTCCGTATCTATTCCATCATGACAAACACCATTCTTATGGCAGTTCCTCTTTTTATTCTTATGGGAATTGTTTTGCAAAAGTCAGATCTTGCTGAACGACTTCTTGAATCCATGGGGGTCTTGTTTGGGAAAGTACGGGGTGGCGTTGCTATTAGCACTGTTCTCGTTGGATCGCTCCTTGCCGCTTCCACCGGTGTTGTTGGTGCTTCGGTTGTTGCCATGGGAGTTATTTCCCTTCCGGTGATGCTGAAGTACGGCTACTCAAAGAAACTTGCCACTGGAACCATCTGTGCCGCTGGAACACTTGGGCAGATCATCCCTCCATCCATTATCCTTATTATTTTAGGAGATGTGTTTCAACTCCCCGTGGGAGATCTTTTTAAGGCTGCTCTGGCACCAGGATTGGTACTGATAGGATGCTACATTTTATATATTCTGGTCATTTCTTTTTTACACCCAGAGGTGGCCCCGGCTATCGCAATTGCCGATGAAGATAAAAAAGGCTCACTGGGAAAGGCTCTTTTTGCGATTATCCCTCCACTGACCCTGATTGTTATGGTTCTGGGCTCTATATTTGCCGGTATTGCAACCCCGACTGAATCGGCCTCGGTTGGTGCATTAGGTTCCATGATACTTGCAGCATTGTATAAGAAGTTAACATGGAAGGTTGTACAGGATTCATGCTTTGAAACCGTCAAGATTACCGCCATGGTCTTTGCCATACTTATTGGTGCTACAGCTTTTTCCATGGTGTTTGTTTACACCGGAGCCGATTATATTGTCGAAACATTTATGATGGGACTTCCAGGTGAGAAATGGGGCTTTTTGATTCTCTCCATGATAGCCATTATGATACTTGGCTTCTTTATTGATTTTATTGAAATATCTTATATTGTTGTACCTATTCTCCTACCAATAGCCGATTCAATCGGACTCAATCCCATGTGGTTTGCAATTCTTATCGCCATGAATCTGCAGACGTCCTTTTTAACGCCACCTTTTGGTTTTTCTCTGTTTTATCTTAAAGGGGTTTGTCCGCCTGAAGTCCGGACCACAGATATTTACAAAGGGGTAATGCCTTTTATTGCTATTCAGGTTGCAGTACTTGTTTCCATTGTAGTCTTCCCCAAACTGTATGGTTTCTAGGAGGTTGTCCGAGAGTACCATTTCTTCTCAGCCAATTGTCTTCTCTTACGGAATGAAAATAAGTTTTTTTGGCAGATGGAACGCTCCGAGAGATAAAAGGATCGTAACTATTCACCATGCTATTAAACGGCACACATTTTATCCAGAATTGAGGGACACGATCCAAATTCAAAAGACAAAGACGAATTGGGTCATGTCCCCAGTTTCCTGTCAGCGTATTCGTTATGCAATTGCGGCTCAAACTCAATTTCGATGAATAGTTACAAAGGATCAGGAATTCAGGTTTTTTTTTCAGAGCGTTCTTTTAAATCAACAGCTGCCTTCATCATTCGGAAGAGCTCCCGATATTGATCTTTGTCGTGCGTTTTCACATATTGATACACGACCTGCCGCAGCTCTTTTTCTTTAACACTTGGATATTCTGTAATAACCTCATTAACAAAAGGACTTTCCCAGTCCGGTTCGAAGGGAATCTGCAAACCTAGACATTCCTGGTTAAGTTCCATAGCCTCATTGATAAGAGTGTCCCGCAAACGCTCGGCCGTGTGGGATTGTTTCTTGGCATGCAGCTTTGAGCCTTTGCGTTTTGTGATATAGACATAAATCTCTTCAAGTGGCCCCTGTCGCATTACTTTTGCTAAATACTTTACTTGACGGTTTTTTGCCCCCCCGCTGAGGCCGCGAGTTGCAAGTATTTCTTCATGAATCACAGTACCACCGGGAAAGCTCTTCAAGTCCTTGTCTGAAAGATCTGCCACCTCTTTTGCAAGCTCTCCAACCTGTTTATAGATTCGTTTCATCTCTGATCTGCTAATAAATTCTGACATAGGTCACACCATATACAATAATAAATGTTATAAAGAGCAGCACAAGCTCAGGCAAAGGTCAATCGATTAAAACCGCCTTCTTCCCACCAGGGTCTGCTTGCATCAATACCGGTAATTTCAAATAATAGCACTTCCAGAATAAGATAGACTTCAGAATTTTTCCTGACACAGGCCGTGAGAGTCTCACCGTGATAACCGAGCGCAGCATGAAGATGAATAATTGGCTCCTTTCCATCCATATACACAGACCCGATGCCAATTGCCTCCCTGGCCTCATCAACACTCGTCCAGATTGCGATGGGTGGCATTACAGGTTCTTCAGGGCCGATAACAACATCTGCATGACGAACCGCACCAAGAATCTGGAACCATCCTGATCGTATCTTTTCTTTTGCAACAATTTCTTTTAAACCTTCCAGGAAGTCATCTCCATGATCAAACCGTATAGTGAGCACCCTGGCAATTGATCCACATCTGTAATCCATATCTTTTTATTCCTCTAGAATGATAACATAATAGTAACTATTCACCATGCTATTGAACGGCACAGTATTTATCGGAATTGGGGGACACGATCCCAATTCATAAGACAAAGACGAATTGGGTCATGTCCCGAGTTTCCTACCAGTGTATTTATTATGCAATTCCGACTCAAACTCAATTTCGGTGAATAGTTACGAATAATACTCATTTTTGCAGCAGTATCGAAAGGGCCGTTTGACGCTTTGCAGTATCAATATTGCTTATAGCCATGGCCATGGCTTGCCGTGTTCCCACAAATACTGCCAGTTTCTTTGCCCTGGTAAGCCCAGTATAAATGAGATTGCGAAAGAGCATATTGAAGTGTTGCGAAACAAGTGGAATTATAACACAATCGAATTCACTCCCCTGTGATTTGTGTATTGTAATACCATACGCCAGCTCAAGTTCACTTATCTGGTCCTTCTGATATTCTACAATACGCCTGTCCGAAAAAAATCTGACAAGGCATGTCATCTCGATGGAATTTATATCTGTTACTTGCCCAATATCTCCATTAAACACACCAAGATCATAATTGTTTTTACGGTGTATTACTCTGTCACCGGTACGAAAAATTCTTTGACCGAGAACGATCTGTCCCTTTCCATTTTGTTCTGGATTAACAGTCTGTTGAATGGTTTCATTTATCTTTATGGTTCCAAGACTGCCGCGAGTCATGGGAGAGAGTATCTGAATCTCACAGTCTGAACCAAAATATTTTGGTATCCATTCGGTATAAAGCCGCAACAGTACCTGGCCGGCCGTTAGCCCATAATAAAGCGAAGACCAGGGATGCACTTTTTTAAGGACTGCCCGCAACTCATCGGCATTGTTTTCAGCAGTCTGGAGAAGGCCAAAATCAACATTTTCGATTTGGTGCTGTGGCGATTTTTCTATGGTGTGGCTGTGTACTCCGTCGGTCTGCTTCTGTAAATGAAAATATAGATTCTCCTCACCATACTCCTCCTCAAGAGAATTGAATTGAAGCAGTTTTTTTGCTTTTTTTATAGTTTGCAGTTGTTTCTGGGTTGCCTCGTTTGAATCAATAAAAAGACAGTCACATCTGTCATGCCATAAACCCGGCTCTTTAAATGGTGATGGAATTCTCGGAATTCTGCCATTATTAATATCATGGGCAAATGAAATTATCTTTGAATCACCTGCCTGTCGAAAAATGGCTTTCAAGTGGAAAACTGGTACAGTTTCAGATGCTAATATATCTCCAAGGACATTTCCGGGACCGACAGAGGGCAATTGATCAGCGTCTCCTACGAGAACGAGCTGGGCACCTTTGGGAATTGCTGCAAAGAGAGCAGCACTCAAACTGATGTCAAGCATGGAGCATTCATCAACCACAAGGACATCACAACAGAGAGTGTTTTCGCGACATTTCTTGAAGGATCCATTTTGATATTCAAGAAGGCGATGGAGAGTTTTTGCCTCTAGCCCAACGACTTCTTCCATGCGCTGTGCAGCTCTTCCAGTTGGAGCTGCAAGAAGAACGACCTTATCCATGGCAAGAAACAACCTGACAAGGGTTTGGGTGGTGGTGGTTTTTCCACAACCCGGTCCACCAGTGAGGACAGAACAACCATATCCGACAATACATTTAATGGCATTTTCCTGATCCTGACTCAGTGAAAAGTCACGACTATTTCCATATTCAGACAGCCATTTCTCAATTCGGTTTTTATCGGTGTCGAGTCTCCTGCATAGTGATGAGAGATCTTCTGCACAGTTTTTTTCATCAAAGTAGAGTGTTTTTGAGTAATAGCATGCGATCGTTGTCCCATTGAATTGGGGTAAATTTCGTGTTTTAAGCAGACCCGAACTTTGCATACTCTGAAGATACTGCCCAATCTGTGCACTGAGATCAAGATCAAGAAGCTTTCTTATACTCTCGATAATTTGATCAGACTTGAGGTAACAGTGTCCCTGTTCCCTCGACGCAGCAAGAATATGTCTAATGGCAGCAGTAATACGAATAGGAGCGTCCTTTTCTATACCAAAGGACAGTGCTACTTTATCTGCTGAAAAAAATCCTATCCCATAGAAGTCATTGGCTAGTTGATACGGATTGGCGGTGACAATCTCAATCGCCTTTTGGCCATATTTTTTAAAAATACGTACGGCAAAAAGAGTTGAAATACCATGCCCCTGGAGGAAAAGCATGACATCACGAATTGCCCGATGTTCAATCCACGCCGCACTGATGCCCTTAAGCCTTTTGTGAGCAATACCTGGGACCAACAAAAGATCATCAATGGATTCTTCAAATATTTCCAGGGTTTTTGTCCCGAAATGAGTAACGATCCGTTTGGCTGTCTTTGGTCCGACACCTTTAATAAGTCCAGATCCTAGATATTTTTCCAGGGCAGCAGCAGATGCAGGTTTACGTTCCTCTGCATCTGTTGCAGTAAACTGACGACCGAATTTAGGATGATTTGACCAGTACCCCATAAACTTCATGGTTGCCCCGGCAAAAACTTTAGTCTGATGAACAATCACCGTGGAGGCATTAAAATCATTGTAACATTTCACCCTGAGAACACTCCAACCATTGCTTTCGTTATGGAAAGTGACTCGCTCAACAACACCTTGAATTGTTTCAATGTTTGCTGGTATTACCATATGTTGCTTACGCTAAAGTATTGATTTAACATCATAATAAAATTCCTTTTAACAGTAATTCCTACTATACTCTATAGTTACAAGTTTCCAGCAAATTACTTTAAAAAGTTATTAAGTTTTTCATTGACTAGAAATGATTATCATGTCAATAAAGACCATACTTCCAAAGATTATCATCTCTAAATTTGAAGATAGCCCTTGTTTCTACAAAGGGAAATTTTACTGGAAGCAGGACAAACATTATGACATTTCTTGAAGGATTACTCTGGTTGACGTTGAACGTGTATCATGAAGCACGTTCTGAGCCTGAAATCGGGCAGGTAGCGGTGGCTCACGTCACGCTTAACCGTGCGGCCCAAAGAGAACTCAGTATCATGAATGTTGTCAGGCAGCCCTATCAGTTCAGCTGGACAAATCAGAAAAATTCATATATCCCGGAAGACCCACAGGTATTTTTTCAATGTATGAAATCGGTCTATATTGCTTTAAACTCTGCAGATTTCACTGCTGGAGCCACCTACTATCACCTCGACAACATTGAACCCTATTGGGCGTCAAAGTATACCTTCGTAGATCAGTACGGAAGCCACAAGTTCTATAAGCAATAGCCGTAAAGATAAGCAAAGCCTAAAAAGGGGTGATGGAATTTTCCATCACCCCTTTTTTTATCTTATACCCTTCAGACACCAGCTGCTGCTTGCCCAAGGGCATCGCACATCTTCCGCAGTTGTTCATCACTCATTTTGATAGACACTGGATACACAAGTGTCCTTGACATAATATCTGCTGACCGAGGTAAGAGTTCTGGATCATAGACAATTCGTCGTTTCCCTCCGGGTTCTGTAAATGGCCATCCCGATGTAGAAACGGTTGAACCCTCCAGAAGATGTTCCCAACTGGGATAAAAATGCCAGCTGTTCTTACTGAAATTTATAGCCCCAACCCCGTTATCGGCAAGAATACTATTTACTTTTTCACACTGCTCACGACTCTCCAGTATAAAGGCAAAGAAAGTTGCAGTATCACCGCTTTCATCGACAAGAGTTCTGAATTTCACTCCGGGTATTGCAGAAGCAGCCTGCCGAAGTTGTGCCTTATGACTTCTTTGTGCAGCAATCATTGAATCCAGCTTGGCCAACTGGGCAATCCCCATGGCTCCCTGAAGTTCCATCATTCTGTAATTAAAACCGATGAACCTGCGCCCTTCCCCACCACGTCCACCTGGATTAACCACATGGTCATGACCATGATCGTGGTATTCGGACATGGTTCGCCACATCTGTTCATCATTGGTGATAATCATTCCACCTTCTCCGGTGGTCATGGTCTTTACTGAGTCGAAGGAAAATGTGCCGCAGTGTCCGAAGGTTCCAAGATGTTGCCCATTAATCGTCCCGCCTACTGCCTGGGCGGTATCCTCAAGTACCGGAATATTGTGTTCAGCTGCAATTGACACAATTTCTTCAATACGGGCCATCGCGCCCAGCATATGAACCGGAATAATACAGCGGGTTTTATCGGTGATCTTCGTTTTAAGATCTTCAGGATCCATATTTAAGGTTTCATCTACCTCGGTAAAAACAGGAATGGCTCCAATATCAAGAATTGCCTCCCATGTTGCCACAAAGGTAAAGCCCTGAGTAATTACTTCGTCCCCCGGCCCCACTCCTAAAGCAGCGAGAGCTACCTTTAAAGCTGCTGTCCCAGAGGTAACGGCCTGAGCAAAGCCAGCCCCGCAATAGCTTGCAAAATTCTTTTCAAACTGCAGAACTTTATAGACATCCTTTCGTTGTGGACCAAATTCGTATCTAAAAAGGACACCAGTGTCTAAAACCTCATTGATTTCCTTTTTTTCCTCATCTCCAAAGACTTCAAAACCTGGCATAGGATAACTCCTTGTAAACTTTTGATAAGCTCGTGAAAAATATCATTTTTGAAATGGCTAAGAAAAAAACTCCATATGCGAGGCGCGTAAATTTTTTATTATTTCGGCGTACTAGGGTACGTCGTAATAATAGAAAATTTGTAGCAACGAAGCAGATGGAGAATTTTCACGACGCCATCAATTATTTAGTGAGCATTTCTTTTATAGCATTCTTTTCATTAAGCAGTGCAATATTTGGATGATATGTCTCGAGATCCTGTGGCGTGTAAAACCCAAAGGTAACAATAATAATAAGATCTCCGACCATCCCCTTGCGAGCAGCAGCTCCATTCAAACCTATAACACCGGATCCTGCTTTGCCTTCAATGGCGTAAGTATCGAAACGTTCGCCATTATTTATATTATAGACCTTCACTCGTTCAAAGGGCACTATCCCAACGGCATCAAGAAGATCCCTGTCAATGGTGAGACTTCCTTCATAATTGAGATCTGCTTCCGTAATAGTGGCCCTGTGTAACTTGGCCCTGAGCATTTGACGCTCCATATTGATAACCTTATAAAATAATATTTTTTGTAACTATTCAGCAAATACCTGTTAGTTGGTATAACACCGCACTGTAACTGTTCACCATGCTATTGAACGGCACAATATTTATCCGGAAACTGGGGACACGATCCCAATTCAAAAGACAAAGACGAATTGGGTCATGTCCCCAGTTTCCTACCAGCATATTCGTTATTCAATTCCGGCTCAAACTCAATTTCGGTGAAGAGTTACTATATTTTTAAAAAAAATGTTTTTGATTTCCAAATGAATCATCAGAAATCCATCAGTAGAGCATTATCTATCAACCGGATCCGATTGTTTATTTTTACCGCCAGGACAAGTTGGGATTGAAGGCTCAAATGGGTGCAGAAGTCCAATGTGTTTTTATCAACTATTTCTATATAATCAACTTCACATGCAGGATGCTCTGTGATTACCTTACGAACCAGTTCTTTCAGACCCTCTACTGTGACCATCAAGGAATCATCGCTCTTTATGGCTTTTTGAGCAGCTCCTATACTCTGAGACAGGGAGAGAGCGGCATTCATCTCATCACTGTGAAGGTAAGTATTGCGGGAGCTCATTGCCAGGCCATTTTTTTCACGAACAATTGGGTGGCCGATAATCTCTATAGGAAAGTCAAGATCCTGCACCATCTTCCGAATCACTGCCAATTGCTGGAAGTCCTTTTCTCCAAAAACTGCGAGATGTGGAAGGGTCAGATTAAAAAGCTTGGCAACAACTGTGGTCACTCCATCAAAATGACCGGGTCTGCTGGCTCCACAAAGAGAAGATGTCAGAGCATTAACCGATACGAAGCTGGCAAACCCCTGACTATACATACTGCTTTTTTCTGGGGCAAAAACAACATCAACTCCGTTTTTCTCAGCATGTCTACAGTCTCTGTCAATGTCATGGGGATAGCTATCCAGATCCTCATTTGGCCCAAATTGTATGGGATTCACAAAAAGAGTGACGATCACTCGATCTGCGCTCTGCCTGGCTCTACGCATAAGCGAAAGATGTCCCTCGTGAAACCAGCCCATGGTGGGTACAAGGCCAATTTTCAGCCCCTTCGATCTAAACTCTTGAGCCAGGGTCTGTATCTCAGCTGGACTGGAGACTATTTTCATTCCTGAACGCGAAGTCGAGTAATTTTTTCCTGGATCATTCGGGTCAGTTGAGGGTTTTGCTCTTCACCAAGAAAGGTCCCGAGGTATTCTTCGTACACTGCCAGGGCCTCTTTGTTGTTTGCTTCTGCTTCAAGAACCCGAGCCATTCCCATATAGCCCTCATCTTTATAGCCATCAATTTCCTTGAGAGCTGCGTATGATGCAGACGCTTCGCTGTATTTTTTTTCAGCCTCTTCTGCCTGGGCAACGCCAAAGGTCAGCAGTCCATAGAGTGGATTTGAAGCTGATACTTCTTCACGAACCTCTGAATAATATGTTTTGGCTTTTGAATAGAGCTTGTTCTTCATGGCCATATGACCCAGTTCAACCTTCGCCCAGTTCGATGACGGAGTCCCTGAGAAGTCAGCTGCGACATGCTCAAGGGCTTTTATTTTTTCATCCCCTTCGGTATCCATGGAGATGGAAAGGCTACTGGCTCCATCCTCAAGACGGCCAGCACGATAGCTCTGATATAGGGATCCCGTGACCACGGAAACCACAACGACTGCACCGGTTATCTGTAAAATTCGTTTGTTTTTTCTGACAAATTTAACAAAACCGAGTGGGAGATTGAGCTGGTCCAGGACACCGCTCGGTTCAACGTAGGCATTCTCAGCCACCTGATTTTGATCAAATGCACTTCGTTCAGTCATCCTTCACTCCTAGCTTTTTTCTTTACCTTTATGAGAAAACCCTATACCAGTATCTATGATAGTGGTAACTGGATCTGTTTTTAATATCAGACGCAAACAGTTTAATTTACCCTATCCTGCAGGTCATGTCTATTCTCAAACCGCACATTTTACGGATTTTTCAAGCTCAATCAGCATACGGACGCTTTTTATGATTTACCAGGAAACAGATAAAATGTATTCCGTCACCACCCTCACCAGAGAGTTGAAGAATCTGGTTGAAATGAAATACCGTTTTATCAAAGTACAGGGCGAGATTTCCAACCTTAAACGACCCTTTTCCGGGCATGCCTATTTCACCCTGAAAGATGCAGGTGCCCAGTTAAAGGCGGTACTTTTTAAGGGTCAGGCTCGCTACCTTGAAAAAGCTCTTGAGGATGGACAGGAGGTGGTCTGTCACGGACGAATATCCATCTATGAACCACGTGGTGACTACCAGCTTATCGTGGACAGTGTGGATTTTAAAGGCAGTGGTCTGCTGCAGGTACAATTTGAAAAACTCAAAAAACAACTCCAGGCTGAGGGCCTTTTTGCCGAGGAACGCAAACAGAGTCTTCCCAGATTCTCAAAGGAAATTGTTTTGCTCACCTCTCCAAGTGGAGCTGCTGTCCATGACTTCCTCAAGATATGGAAAAAACTAGATTTTCCAACCACCATTAAGATATTCCCGGTACCCGTCCAGGGAAATCATGCTGCAACTGAGATTATAAAAGCTCTGGATTTACTCAATGTAATCCATCCTGAGACGGATATTGTTGTGCTCTGTCGTGGCGGAGGGTCACTGGAAGATCTCTGGCCATTTAATGAGGAGGTTCTAGCGAGAGCAATCTCAGAATCTGCCATACCCGTTGTTTCTGCCATTGGCCATGAAGTGGATTTCACCATAAGTGATTTTTGTGCCGACCTGAGAGCTCCAACTCCAACAGCCGCAGCGGAGATGATTATTCCCGATGGTGTTGCAATTAAAGAGAAGATCAGCCGTTTTCAAAAACAAATCACCAGAGTGATAACAAACACCATGGATGGCTATCAGTACCGGGTGAGTCAAAATCGTAGATTGCTTGGTGATATGGATTTTATCTTCACCAATTCTTCCCTTCGCCTGGATCATGCGTCTCTCAAATTAGTAACTCTGGTTGAAAAACTCATAAGCCGCAATACTGCCCTGTGTGATGATCTTTCAACAAAGTTACAGAACAATTCACCCATAACAAAAGTTCGGCTCCAGGAACAACGTCTTCAGTTTGCAGCGGATAAACTTCTCTACCTATCTAGAAGCATGTTTACGGAAAAAGAGGCACTCCTTGCTCAACAGGCATCACTGCTCGATGCCGTCAGTCCTCTGGCGACGATGTCGAGAGGGTACTCAATCACGAGTAAAATTGATCAAAAATCCGGCAAAAAGACACTTATACGAGAAAGTGAACAGCTCAACATCGATGACAGGGTAGAAATTCGACTCCACCGGGGAAAGGTGGAGTGTGGAGTAACGCGATTACTGGAAGAATAACTTCTGAACTGTAACTGTTTAGAAGTCTGCGCAGCATATGAATTTATATGTAGGCAGGTTAAAATGGACGAAGATGGAGTGCTTCTGAAGAGTTACCTAGAAAAGGATCTTTTCAACTTCCGATTCTATTGAATTGATAACCACCGAAAGCTCGTCGGGTGAATCTGCAACTGTTTTCCGGATCACCTTACCCCAGTCCCTAAGCATATCAGTGGAGATTCTACGCACATCATTCTCCTTGCTCCACTCACATCCAATTTTCAGGCCGAGCGCAAGCATGGTCACCTTGGTTTTAACTTTCTTGTCTGCTGGAACCTGGGCCACCACATCGGCACTTATTTCCTGCCAGCCATCAAAAAAAAAACCGCCCTCCTGAAAAGTGTCGTACCAATCCCGTTCTTTTTCATCAAGCAATTCCAGAGAATTATTGTTTGCAAGAAATAACTTCTCTTCAATGACTGCTAGATCAGCAGCATGCTGGACATCTTCGCAGGGAAGACAGCGTTGACTACTCCCCTCAGCGTTAACATCAGCTGGACTAAGCAGTAAGAGCAGTATAAGGAAAGATATGGGAGGAAAAATTCGAAGCATAAAAGTATACCGTGACGTTTTGACCTATCCTGCAATCGGCCATGATATCAAAAAAAGTGCCTAAGCAAAACATAAGAACCTTTATCATTAACAAGGTAACCATTGCCATAGGCTGAAGTCAAGGAACATTTTATTATACAAGGCGTAACAAGGCATTTACAATTGCCACCGAAACAGTTGAGCCCCCCTTCCTTCCATTACAGGTGATAAAAGGAAAATCCTGTTCCGAAAGAATCTCTTTTGATTCAGGGGCATTCACAAACCCCACCGGGACACCGACAACCAGATCCGGCCTGATCGTTCCTTCCCTTATAAGATTCATAATAGTTATCAGGGCAGTGGGTGCATTGCCTATTGCGACAATACCCACATTATCAAGCATGCCTTCTTCGATGGCCGTTTGAGATCTGGTAAGCCCTCTCTCGAGTGCCAGTCTGGCAATTTCAGGTTCGGCAACCTTGCATATTATTTTTCCACCAAAGGGGGTCAAAAGTGTTTTACTGATTCCGGCTGCCGCCATATTGACATCGGTAAGAATATTCTTCCCCGATCGGATTGCCTCACATCCAGCCTCAATGGCCCCCGGGTGAAAGTGGAGCAGTTTCGCAAAGGAAAAATCACCGGTGGCATGAATGACTCGACGAATAATGGCAAATTTTTCAGGGGACATATCTCTTTGACGAAGTCCGGTCTGGGTATCGAACTCATCCTCAATCATCCGAAAGCTTTCGCCTTCTATTTGCTGTGGAGCAATATTTGTTATTCCCTGAATTCAAGTGATAAGTGCATAGCCCATTATTTTTTGGACATTAACGCCTGTTAAGCTTTCAAACGCTTCATAGGGCGTTTTGAAGTTAAGACATTTTCTTGGTCTGTTGTTCAACTTATCCAC
>Ga0207996_1000923_pt1 | contig 23015 bp, 25 predicted proteins | sample AntAceMetag02UKG_FD_184773 | JGI IMG/M metagenome (GOLD analysis project Ga0207996, IMG submission 184773) | Saline lake microbial communities from Ace Lake, Antarctica - Antarctic Ace Lake Metagenome 02UKG (SPAdes) (version 2) | ecosystem: Environmental > Aquatic > Non-marine Saline and...
TTGTCTTTGACGATTAGAGGGAGGAACGAAATTATAAATCCAACTTTGCCTCAGAAAAAATTAGCAAATAAAATTGAATTTAAAAAAACGGAAATTAGTGATGATGACCGTGTGAAGTTTGAGAGATTTAATGGATTTTTTGAACATTTTAACGACGAGCAAAAAAAGGCAGTTATTTCTGAGAGTTCTAATATACTTTGTGTTGCTGGTGCGGGTTCGGGGAAAACTATGGTGTTGACAAAAAGAATTGAGTTTTTGGTGAAACGCAAAGGTGTTGACGTCTCTAAAATTTTGGCAATTACATTTACGAAAAAGGCGAGAGAGGAAATGCAGAGACGGCTCTTGAAATTGGGAGTTAGTGGAGTTGCGGTACACACCTTTAATTCTTTTTGTGAGAGAATTTTGAGAAAACATGGAGATAAAATTTATGGAAGAATGATTCGAATGCAAAGTTATGGGGATAAAATTCTTGCGATGAATATGGCATTGGCGACGATGGGTATAGATATGGAAGATGCAGTTAACGAATATTTCTCATCGTCTCAAAGAAAATTTAAAACAGGGAATCAAATGGCAAACGGATTTATGAATGATTGTTTTTCGGTGATGGATTATTTTAAGGTAACTGGTGAAGATGAATATGATTTTAGTAAAAAGGTTGATGCAAAAGATAGAGGCAATGCTGAGAGAATTTATAATATTATTAAGTATTTGAAAAATCATATGGCCATACAGGGCTTAAGGGATTTTACTGACCAAATTATTGATGCAATTAAATTTTTCAAAAACGACCCTGCTTACATTCCTAATTTTGAACATATTTTAATTGATGAGTATCAGGATGTTAATGCGATGCAAATTGAGTTGATTGATTTATTGTCTCCGTCTAATATTTTTGCGGTTGGTGACCCGAGGCAATCTATTTTTGGGTGGAGGGGCTCTGATATAAATTATATTTTGGATTTTGAGAAGAAACATTCTGATGTTGAAATTATTCATTTGACTAAAAATTATAGAAGTGCGAAGAAAATTGTTAAGTTTATGAACCACTCTATTAGAGAACTAGGTTTGCCTGATTTAGATACTCATTCGGAAAAAGATGCAGAAGTTAAGATTTTGGATTTTGACAATGAAGATGCTGAGCGGACTTTTATTATAGATAATATTCTTAACTCGGATATTCCGAATGGGGAAATTTTTGTTTTGGCTAGAACTAATAGGCAGTTGATGGAGTTGTCGCAATTAATGAAACTCAAGAAGATTAGTCATGTTGTGAGAACGGATGAAGTTAGAAAGCCGATTGAAAGCAAAAAAGAAGATATTGTTCTTGCGACGGTGCATGCAATTAAGGGATTGGAGGCGAAGAAGGTTTTTGTAATTGGGGCGAATGAGCAGAACTTTCCTTGTAAGGCGGGAGATAATCCAGCGATTGAAATGGTAAAGATGGATGATTATAATAAAGAGGAAGAAGAAAGACGATTATTCTATGTAGCTATTTCAAGAGCAAAAGAAATTTTGTATATAACTTATTCTGGGAAAAAGCCAACTTATTTTATTAACAATGAGATGTTGAAGATTGGGGAGTGATTAGACGCTCGCACCGGGATTTGAACCCGGGTCACCGCCGTTCTCCAATGAAATCTCAAAGAGATTTCGGTGGTTTGTTCAAGAGAACATAAAGTCGTTGTCTCATCGACGAGGACTTTCCACCTCTTGAGAGGGCGGCATCCTTGGCCACTAGACTATGCGAGCATAAAGATATAGAACTGATTTAGTTTAAAAGATTAATGTTTATATTTTCCAGATAGCGTTTTCTTGGACGACTTCTCCGTCAAGAATTATTTTTGCTTTTTTCATATCCTTGACAATGTCCCAGTGAATTACGGAATCGTTCCCACCGCCGTTATCTTTGTAAGCTGCACCTAGAGCAAGATGAATTGTCCCACCCATTTTCTCGTCGAATATAAGATTTTTTGTGAATCTTGTTACTTTTGAATTTAGTCCTATTCCAAATTCTCCAACATAAGATGCATTTTCGTCAGCGTTTAACATTTCTTTTAAGAAGTCTTCATTTTTTGATGCGGTTGATTCAATTACTTTTCCGTCTTTAAATCTCAAAAAAATATCTGTGACTTCTTTCGAAGCTTCTATTGCGGGATAGTCAAATTTTATCCAACCATTTAATGATTCCCTGAAGGGCGCCATAAAAACTTCTCCCATAGGAATATTATCACCATCTAAATCTGACTTTGCTAAATTTCCATGGATATCAAATTTTAAATCCACTCCTTCTCCAATTAAGTGGACAGATTTTCCTTTTTGAAATATCTTTAAAATTTTATTCATGTTTTCTCCAACTTTTTTCCAGTCTTGAAGACATGCTCCATAAACAAAATTCTCATAATCAGTAAAACTCATTTCTGCTTCTTGAGCTAAAGCTGGGCAAGGAAAGCCAACCGAGCTTCTTTTAATATTTGGTTTACCGTTGCAAATGTAGGTTGTTATTGGACTTGTAATTTTTTGTCTTGCTGCGATTTTTTTTGGATCACAATCCGAAAGTGCTCGGGTATTTGTTTGAGTTAAAACTGCTACATATTTTTGTGCTTTTTTAACTTGATAATCAAATACTTCTGGAAATTTTTCTATTTGATGTTTTTGGGCGTGTTTGAAAAAGAACGACTCTATTTCTCTAATAGAAACTCGTAAATCTGGATGCGCTCCCCGAAGAATAACTTCTTTGTAAAGTGCGATTAAAAATTCTTGGGCTTCAGTTCCGCCTGATAAAATTACATTTTCATTTGGTTTAACTTTCAAAGCATAGTCAACTACTAATTTTGCTAATTCTCTTGTTCTAATATCCATTTTAATTTGCCAGAAACAGTCCGGTAGCTGATCACCTTAATAGTAAAAAATAAATTGGTTTAAAAATTTATGTGGTCTTTGTTTTCGCTAGTTATATAAAGGGTTTTTGTATTGATAAATTATGAAAGGTGATGATAAAAAAAAGGATGGTCTTATTTTTCATGCAATTCATGGACAAAGATCCCTGGGGCAAAGAGCTGCGGACAGTTTGGCAAAATGGGCAGGAAGTTGGGTATTTATTATTTCATTTTTTATTTTTCTTGCATTTTGGATGGCGACAAATGTTTACGCTTGGATTAATAGTTGGGACCCTTATCCTTTTATTTTATTAAATCTAGTATTATCTTGTTTGGCGGCGATTCAGGCTCCTATAATTTTAATGAGTCAAAATAGGCAATCGCAAAAAGACAGAGCAAAAATAGAATATGATTATAAGGTTAATAGAAAAGCAGAGAGGGAGATTGGAAAAATTCTAGAAAAACTTGAGAAGATTGAAAAAAAGATTAGGAAAAAATAGTTATTCCAAAACTGCTCTAATCCTTCTAACGCCTGACGAACTTGATTCTTCTTTTTTGATTTTGAAAGTTCCTAATTCGGAAATATTTTTTACATGTGGGCCAGCACATATCTCTTTTGAAAAATTTCCAATCGTATAAACTTTTACCTTGTTGTCATATTTTGAATCAAAAACCCCGTGAGCTCCAATGGATTTTGCTTTTTCTAATTCCATTTCTTTCATCTCTACTGGAATTTTTTCTTTTATTTTTTTATTAACCAAATCTTCAATCGCTTTTTTCTCTTCACTTGTTAATTTTCTATCAAAACCAAAATCAAATCGCAATCTTTCTGAATTAATGTTCGAGCCTTTTTGGGAAATGTTTTCATCCTTGAGGATTTCTCTTAGCGCCTGATTTAGCAAGTGACATGCCGTGTGAAGCCTTGTTGTTTGCTCGGAATTATCTGCTAATCCAGATTTGAATTTTCCTGCAGATGCTGTTCTGGATAATTCTTGGTGTTTTGCTAATTCTTTTTTAAAACCTTTTTTATCTAATTTTAAATTTCTTTCTAGTGCTAATTCTTCTGTCATCTCTATTGGAAAGCCATAGGATTGGTAAAGAAGAAATGCGTTTTTTCCTGATATGCCATCGGAATGGCCTGCTATTTTTTCTAAAACTCGAAGACCTTGCTCTAAAGTTTTTAAGAATCTTTCTTCTTCGGAAGCTAGTTCTAAATTAATTTTTTCTGCATCTAATTTGTAGTCTTCGTAAATTGGATAAACTGCGTCTGCTATTTGTGGTGTAAATTTTTCTATACCTAAAATTCTTCCATAGCGAATTGCTCTACGGATTAATCTTCTTAGAACGTAGCCTTGCTCGGAATTTCCTGGCACAATGCCATCATTTATTATGAAAACTGCGGCTTTGATGTGGTCGGCTATAATTCTCATTGCTTTTTTTACTTCTTCGCTTTCATTATATTTATGCTTTGACATTATTTCAATTTTTTTTATTATTGGTTGCCAAATTTCTGTTAGATAATTATCGTCTACCCTATTTACTACAGAAAGGACTCTTTCAAGACCTCTTCCGTTATCTATATTTTTCTGAGAAGCTTCAATATATTTTCCTTTTTTATTTTTGTTGTATTGCATTAAAACATCGTTCCAAATTTCTACCCAGTTTTCTTCATCATTTGGATCAAATGTTTTTGGAACAGGTTTGTCATTTGGCATCCAATAAAATAATTCTGTATCTGGTCCACATGGTCCTGTTTCTCCTACTGGGCCCCACCAATTATCTTCAAGAAATACAATTCTTTCTTTGGATATTCCCAATGATTCCCAAATTTCTGCTGATTCATTATCTCTTGGTGCATTTTCATTTCCAGCAAAAACCGTTACGCCTATTCTTTCTTTAGAAAATTTTAATATTTTCGTTGCGAATTCAAAAGACATTTCAATTGCTTCTTTTTTCCAATAGTCTCCAAGGGACCAATTTCCTAACATTTCAAATAATGTATGATGGCACGCGTCTCCCACTTCTTCAATATCACCCGTTCTGATACATCTTTGAACATTTGTTAGCCTTTTCCCCTGTGGATGCTTTTCTCCTAAAAGAAAGGGCACAATGGTTTCCATGCCCGAACCAATAAATAATGTTGTTGGATCATTTTCTGGAATTAAAGACGAATTTTTAATTTGAACATGATCTTGTGATTTAAAAAATTCAATGTATTTTTTTATTAGTTCTTTTCTATCCATTGTTATACTAAAGAATTGGGGTTTTTAAAAATTCAGGTTTGCCTAATAGGCAATTAAGAATTTAGTTCTCTAAGTTTTTGTTGAACTAATTTAAGCTCTTCTTCAATATCTTTGTATTTCGAAAAATCTCTTTTGGCTGTAACTTTTTCTACTTCTTCTTTCTGAACAGTTTTCGGAACTTTTGATGTTGGCATTTTATTCTGAATTGAATCTATGTCAGAAAGAATTGATGCAAATAATTTATGTAGCTTTTTTTTGTAGTCCTCTTTTTGCCTAGCAAGAACTTTCAATTTGTAAAGTCTTTTCAAAATTATAAGAAAATCTGCTTGACTCGTTAAAACATTTGATTTATTTATTCGATAATCATTCTGGGAAATCCGAACATAAAGCTCTTCTTTAGTAGCCATAATCAAATTTGGTTAAAGATATTGTCGTCGATTTCGGTTAATCGAGACTTGATTTTTTCGATATCTTCAGTCCAACCTTTTAATTCAATCTCTTCATGAGACTTTACATCTTTTATCTTCTTGAGGACTAATTCAATTTCTTTGACTTTATTTTTTATGTCTTCAAAGTTTTTTTGTGAGGACTGAAACTTGTCTATTCTAACAAAAATTGGTTCGGCTTGTTTTGTCACCGGTTTTCCTCCCATTGAGGCTGTAAGCTCTAATGTTTTTCTTGGAGCGTCTGTAATCGACGGTATCGTTGGTGGTTCTGGTATTGGGCTTTCCGCAGAAGGCCTCGGAGGAATTATATGTTCCTCTTCTGGCTCTTCTCTAATATGGAGACTTTCCTGGTCTCCCATATTCACCTCATCTTCTCCAGGGGATGGCATATCACTCACAGCTGATTTTACCATTTCTCGATTAAAATTTTCATTATTAGGAGTTGTTGGGAATGAAGGCAACCCCGGCAAATCTTTTTTTTCTAATTGTTCTGGCTTCGGAAGCTCTGGTAACGTTGGTGTCGACAGAATTTTTGGCACTTCATCTTTTTTACTAAATAATCCCATAGCATAAAGTATGTTAATTTCTTTTTTATAGGTTTATAGTAATTTTGGAATGATAACACCTCATGAATAACTATCATTCTAAAACTTATATTTTTTAGATATAAAATACGTATGGCACAAATAGGAAATTTTTAAAACTTAATAAATTATATTATATTTTACTTATTTTTGTGACTAGAGAAAGGTATATAAACAAAAATTTATTTTATGGTGTATGCAAGTTAAACTTCTACATAATCTCGTTGAAGAAATGGCTGGTGAAAACACGGGGCGTATCGTTGATATTTTGTTTGGGAAAAAGGATGTTAATGAATTTTTGATTGCAAAAAAAATGGAGCTAACAATTAATCAAGTTAGAAATATTTTGTATAAATTATCTGCCGACGGGTTGGTTTCGTTTATTAGGAAAAAGGATAAAAGAAAGGGCTGGTATATTTATTATTGGACGCTGAAAATAGAAAAATGTTTGGTAAAATTAGAATTGTCGTTGATTAAAAAAATTGGCGATTTGGGTCATGTTTTAGAAAGTAGAGAAACAAAAAGATTTTATATTTGTAAGCCTTGTGCAATTGAAGTTACCGAAGAGAAAGCATTGGAGCATGGATTTAGTTGCGAAGAATGCGCTGAGGTTTATGAGTTGTCTGATAATGGTGGACCGATTAGGGATACAAAGGCACGAATTACTCGAATAGAAAAAAATCTTGTTTTGATTCAAAACGAACTTGAACTTATTAGAAAAAAGAAGGGTAAAAAAAGAGATAGAGAAAATAAAAAATTAGAAAAAGAAGAGGTTAAAAGGAAAGCATTAATGAAAGTGGTTAGAGCAATGGCTAAAAAGAAAGTAGAAGATAAAAAGAATGTTGTGAAAAAGAAACCTGTTGTGAAGAAGATTGTGAAGAAGATTGTGAAGAAAAAACCTGTTGTGAAGAAGATTGTGAAGAAAGTCAAGAAGAAAATAGTCGTGGTTAAAAAGAAGATTGTAAAGAAAAAATTTGTTGTAAAGAAGAAAAATTTAGTTAGTAAATTAAAACGGAAATTTTCTGGAAAGAAATAATATTTAGGATTTGTAACATGGACGCGTGGTTTGAAAAAAAATTTAGTAGAGCAAGTGAAGTTTCGAAAAAAAATTATGTTAAAAATATTTTTCCTAAATCGAATTTTTCTTATACAAGTATTATAATTTTTGCCAATGTGATTATGTTTATTGTAGCTATTGCTTTGGGAGCATTAAGTAATCCTGATTGCAATCAGACTTTGTGTAAATTTATAGCCTTAACGCCTTCTACGATTATTGCAGGACAAGCTCTTTGGACTTTTATTACAAGCATGTTTATGCACGCCGGATTTGGACATCTATTTGTAAATATGATTTCTTTAATGTTTATTGGAAATTTTGTTGAAAAATTAATTGGCAAGAAGCGCTTTATTAATTTGTATTTTATAGGTGGACTTTTCGCTAGTTTATTTTTTGTTTTAATTGCATTATTAACTGGGATTGATTTGAACGTCTATGCTGTCGGTGCGAGTGGTGCTATTTTTGCTCTCGGTGGATTATTGGCAGTTTTAACTCCGCGACTTCCTGTCTTAGTATTCTTTATAATTCCAATGCCAATGTGGGCTGCTATGGGATTCTTGATGTTCGGACTTTGGGCACTTTCACTTGGAATGGGGTTGCCAATTGGAAACACTGCGCATCTTGGTGGACTAATTGTTGGACTTGGCTATGGATTTTATCTCCGAAGAAAATATCCGAGAAAAACTAAAATGATTAGTAAATATTTTGCGAAATGAAGAGGTTAAAACTTAAAAATAAAAAACATCAGAAAAAACTGTCGGAATTCTTTTCAAAAAATTATTCATTGTGTTGGAAATTTCTGAACGAAAGTAGGTGGTATTTTGTTTTTGCGATTGGAGTTTTTGCGTTTATGTTTTTGCTAGGATTTGTTTACCCAATGTTTTTTAGAGAAGAGATTTTTAGTTTTATCGCGGAAATGATTGAAATGCTCGAAGGTAAAAATATTATTGAATTAATTGGGTTTATTTTTTTAAATAATTTAAAGGCAAGTTTTATGGTAATTATTTTGGGGATTGGATTTGGAATTGTTCCATTAATAATGGATATCGCGAATGGTTATCTGCTAGGATTCGTTGCAAGAGAGGCAGCCGCTCAAGAGGGATTGCTAGTAATGTGGCAATTGTTACCTCATGGGATTTTTGAGTTGCCTGCTATAATTTTTTCAATTGGAATTGGAATGAAAATTGGAACTAGTTTATTTATGCCTGATATTAAGAAAAAATTGAAATATAATATCAAAGAAAGTTTTAGATTTTTTATTTTTGTTGTGTTTCCATTGCTATTGATTGCTGGAATTATTGAAGGTGTCTTGATTGGAGTGATGAGTTAGAAAAATTGTGCGAGTGATTTTTGTTTCCCATAATTTTTTAGAACCCAAGATTTTTCTCTGATTTGTTCCATTGGGAGAATTGCTCTTGTTTGAATATCTTTTAGCGCGTCTTCTATGGTGTCAAAATATTTTGGTTGATTGGCGAATGTTCGCCTTGTCGTTTCTCTAACGATGCCAACTCCAAGCGGAGCATAATATTCCGGGCGAATTTCTCTAAATATGAAAACGGTGGCCTGACGCTGTATTTTTGTTAAATGTTCTGTCAAAGGAAGGCGCATTGCGTAATAACCGCCGGCAACTTCAAATGCATATTTTTTTCTGCCATTGAATCCTTCGTAATCTTGAGTAATTTGTGTCTTCTCGGAATATACATTTCCCTCTATCCATGCTTCAAGAGCTTCGAATGAAAAGTATCCCGGAAGAAGAAGGGCTTCGATGTAATTGCCGACGAAGTTTCCTGAGAATAAAGTTATTTGGTCGATTTCTGAATAATATCTTATTTTTTCAAGTTGTTGTTTTGAAATTGTGTCGTCGGTGGCTGTAATGCTCCATCGAGTTGGAACCATTTTTCTTTTTATCTTTGTTCCGAGAAGTCCGACTGATAATAATTTTTGAAGATGGTCTATTCTAATGTTTGATTTGTAAAGTTCTCTGAGTGCAGTTGTTGCTTTAACGTCGTAGTCGGAAGTTAAATAGTCAACTTTTTTTGAGACCTTTGGACTCTCTTCAAGAATCGCTTTTTTTAATGGGGCTGGATTTGTCATTGGTCGGAAAATTGAATCTGGGGTGAATTCCATCGTCGGTTTTTTCTTGAGAAAAAATTCCGTTGAGACTGGCTTTGAGGATAAAGCAAGTTCCTGAGTAACTTGTTTTAATTTCGATTCGGCTTTGATATTCATTTTTGATTTGCCGTAAATAAGTTGTCCTCTCAATCTTAGAATGTTTTCGACTGAAAAATTATTTGCCGACCATTCTTCGGCTGTTGCAAAATTTGAAATGTTATCGTTTTCAGAAGGGGCTAGTATTCCAGAGTTTATGTAAGGATAGCCAATTCTGCCGACGAAAAGTTCTGGTGCAGATTTTCCCGAGAAGTGAAGTTTTAGTTTTGGAGCGTTATTTATGAACTTATTTAAAATTCTGCAAGGTTTTCCGCAAAGTCCTTTGCCTTTACACTTGATACACAATACATCCATGCACGATTAGAGAATTTGGATTTATAGGGATTATTGTGCTAATCTTTAAGATCCATTATTCCAATCATGATGAATATTGCGCCAATTCCTAATGCTGCCCAAATGAGGCCGCCCTTTAAAACAACTAGTGCCGACGTTCCGAATCCTGCATAACCTATTATCCAGAGATATATTGGAACTATCAAAAAAACTAGTCCGATTAGTATTTCAACGAATTTATTCATACTAGTTTAAGATTTCGTTGTTTATAATATTTGTGGATAAGGAATATATATAATAATATTAAAAATGTTTCACGAATAAGTTCTCTGCGGAAAACTTATAAAGAATTATCTGCTAGTTATTTTATGAAAAAAGTGGTGGGATATGCTGTGTCTATTGCTGGAATTGCTGTAATGGCTTTGGGATTTGGGATTATTGATTTAGAGTTGGAATTATTGAAAGGTTTTGCAGGGAATTATATTGTTGCTGGAGCTGGGATTATTGCTATCATTGTCGGAGTTGTGATTTCTTTAACTGCCGAGAAAGGGAAGGGAAGAAAGAAAGTAAAAGACGGAGAGGAAGAAATTCCAATTTATGAAGGCGTCGGGAAAAAGCGAAAAGTGGTTGGATATCGGAAAGACTAAATGTTATCTTTGATTATTTTTTCGTAATGATCTTTGGATTCATTAAATTCTTTATCTGTCATATATCCTTTATTTTCTCTTAATTCTTTTAAATTTCTTTGTGCGTTAACTCTTATTTTGAGTTTTGCTTTTGTTTCTGCTTTTCTAATAGGTGAGAATCCAAAATATCTATGAATGCTTTTATCGAATAAAAGTGCCATAATTATAAATAAAGTTCCTAACCAATAAATCCAATTTGCATTACCAAGATCGTCCCTGAATGACCACATCATAAAGAAAATTATTGCAAAAAGCATCCAGCCCGCTCTTCTTCCAAATTGCCCTATGTTGGATTGATGAATAAAAAAGAAATATATCATTAATGGTAAAAACACTGTTATCGCAATCGCAAAAGTTCCATATTGTAATAATATTGCTTGAACAAAATTGTCAGGAAGATATCTTATTGCTAAAATAGAAACTGCGCTTGAAATTATCCATTGGATCGGCTTATTTTTTTTCCCGCCGAATATAGTATTTTCTTTTATTACCGTGTAGACTACTAAAATGATTATAGTAAATAAAAGTATTTTTGCAAAGAGAAGTTCATCGAAAGAATTTATATTAAGTATTGCATCGCTTACAAATCTTATTAAGATAGTGATTACTTCTATTAATCCCTTTGAAAGTTGTTCAAGGCCCTCAACTGGTCCGGCCGTTACCAGCGACGAAAGAAATATTGTCAGTAGAGATAATATATTCACTTTTGTTTTCATGCTAAAATTAAAGGTTTGAAGTTTAAAAGAGTTGTTATAATAATATTTATAAAGAGTAATGTTGTTAGTTTGCTATGGTTGAAAAGAATGTGAAGCGATTTTTAGTTTTAGGAATTTTGGGATTGTTTATGATTTCTATGATGGCTGGAGTTTTGGGACAAAATTTGGGCTCTGATGCCAGTGAAGCTGCAGAATCTATAATTACAGGATTCGGTGGATTCTTTGGAACTTTGCTTAAGCCATTATTTGGAGAAACGGAAATGTTATCTCGAGTTTTTTTTGCTATTCTTTTAGGAATGATTATTTATTCCATTATTAATACTATGTTTAAATCTAGTGGTCCTTGGGTTATTCGAGGTATTACTGGTGCAATTACAGCTTTAGCATTATTAGGATTACCTAGTGGTTTTTTAGAAGCTATTAGGGTCCAATATGGTGCTATGGGTGCTACAATATTGACAGTTATTCCATTTCTCATTATTTTGGTTTTTAGTCTTAAAGTAGAAAATAAGCTTATTGCACGAGTAACTTGGTTATTTTATACTGGATATTATTTTGCCATGTACACTTATAAAATTGCAATTAATGGCGGATGGTTTACAACTGACTCACTTCCATATATGGTTGCTTTTGTTGTTGGTTTATTTTTATTTTTTGGAATGGGAGCTATTAGAAATCTGCTTTTCAAAGGGGAAATTGAAGGTCTCATTGAAAAAGGAATGGGAAAAGTTGAAAAGAGAAAGGCAGCGAGAACTATCAGTGATGCAAATCTTACTGCAGAAACCGATATACCTATATCACCCTAAACTTTTTTAAACATCCTATTCTATTTTAAATTATGAAAAGAGTTGTAATTAGCGCATTGTTGTTTTTAGTTTTGTTTAGTTTTGTCGTGGCACAAGAGGAACAGATTCCCGATATTGATAAGGATGCTGAAGAAATATTAAAACTTGCTGAAAAGTTGCCAATTGATGAGACTACTGGCGGAATAGATTACGATAAATTTAAGCCATTCAGAACTAAAGCCGACGAAAGAATTGAAAAGATAAATAAATATGTCGGACCGATTACGAAAGTGCTTTGGGGAGTTGAATTATCATTATCATGGGTTTTTATTTTTTCGTTTGTTCTGTGGATTTTATTAATTGAATTAATTGTTATGCCGATTAGTGAGATACTTAATTTTAATTTGTTTGGCTCTTTAGTTGGCGCAGGAATTATCGCTACTTTGGCAATGCAAGGATTTGGTAAGGATTTCGTAATTTTAATTAATAGCCTAGTAACGCAGTGGTATATCGGAGCTATGACTTTGGTCTTCGGAGTTTTCTTCGGAGTTTTCTATTTAACTATTATGAAATATTTAGGACTTCGCGTCAAAGAAGCTAAAGAAAAAGCGGCAGCAGACCAAACAGAAAGAGATAGAAAAATTCTTCGTGTGGATGCGTGGCTTACTGAAAAAGGTTGGAAAAATTAATTTTTAACAAGTTTTATATATTCTTTAATTTTGTTTTATAGATGGTGATGGCGTATATTCTTTTTGTTGTAGGAATTTATTTCTTGGTAAAAAGTGCAGGCTGGATTATTGATGGTTCATCTTCTTTGGCTAAAAAACTTGGGGTTTCTAGTTTAATAATTGGTCTGACTGTTGTCGGCTTTGGGACTTCGTTGCCCGAACTTATTGTAAACTTGTTTGCTGCTATTAATGGCGCTCCTGAAATTGCATTTGGAAATATTATCGGAAGTAATATCTCTAATATTCTTCTAATTTTGGGAATTGCCGCCATGGCTGGAAATATTAAAATTAAATCTGAAACAATTTGGAAACAAATTCCGTTTGCTTTGCTTTCGGCATTTGTGCTATTTATTCTTACGGGAAAGATTTTTTTTAATGGGAATAATTTATTCAGTTGGAACGATGGTTTAATTTTATTGGCGATGTTTGCAATTTTTCTTTATTATATTTTCCAGATAGCATCGAAAGATAGAAAACATATTGGTTTTGTTGAAGGTTCGAATGAACCAAATTCAAGAATTATTTTGAAGTTGGCTATTGGGCTTATTGGAATTTATTTTGGAGGGAAATGGGTTGTTGATGGAGCAGTGTTTATTGCTGGGCAGTTTGGACTGAGTGAATTTTTAATTTCGGCGACGATAATCGCGATTGGAACTTCTTTGCCCGAGTTAGTCGTTTCTATTATGGCCGTTATGAAGAAAAATGTTGATTTGGCAGTGGGGAACATTATTGGAAGCAATATTTTTAATGTTCTTTGGGTGCTTGGAATTGTTCCATTTGTCGCACCGCTACAAATTCCAGAATTTATTGGATTTGATATTGGAATAATGTTTTTAGCTACATTGCTATTATTTATTTTTATGTTTGTAGGGAAGAAGCATGGGCTGAGTAAAAAAGAAGGAGCTGCGTTTGTTTTGTTCTATATTTTATATATTGCTTATATAATTATAAGGGGTTAAAAGAAATCGCCTAATCCTTTTTGTTTTTTTAACTCTGTTATCGCTCGAAGTTTTTGCAATCCTGAATCAATTCTATTTTCAGAGAAATCGTGAGATAGCAATATTTTTTTTACTTTTGTCTCGTCTACTTCATTAAATTCTATGTCTTCCATATAAGATGATTCATATTCATGGAATTGCTTGAAAACTTCCTGCCAATCAAAAATAAAGTTAAATTTCTGTTGCACCTGTCTGAAAATTTCAACTGGATATTTGTATTTTTGAACAATTTCTAGAGCCCTTTTTTGCCCAAGTCCAAAAATGCCACCGGGATTATAATCAGTTCCAACAAGAATTGCTAAGCAGATTAATTGGTCTTTATCTATATCAAGTTTAGTTATGACTCGCTGAAATTCAATTAACTCTGGTTTAATATCCATGTATAATCCTGATGAGGTTTTTCGTTGTCTTGCTGATGTTAGATTTCGAATAAGATATGGGGCCCCGTAAAGTAAAGTATCATAATCTTGAGATGCCACTGCCCAAACTTTATTCGTTCGAGCTAAAATTGCCGCTTCCGCTTCTCCTTCTCCAGAAGCTTGCACAACTGGAATGCCCAATGCTTCCAAGAGATTTTTTGATTGTTCAATTATTTCGTCTGTTATTTTTACAAATCGTCCGCCGTATTTTTTCATTTCCTTAATGTCTTCCTTGTCTTTTGCTTCTTTATATCTTTGCTCAGCTATTTGTTTTGCTTCTTTTCGTTTTTCAATTTCAAGTTGTTTCAATTCGGGGGGTATGCCATCAAAAACATAAACTGGTTTTATGCCTGCTTGGAGCAAATTAATATTTCGATAGAATAGTCCTGAAAGATGTGATGTAATGTTTCCATTTTTATCCATCAAAGATGTGCCATCAGGCTGCCGAATTGTTGTTAGAAATTGATAAAGTGCATTAAATGCATCTATTGCTACGACTTTTCCTTTTAGGCCTGAAAGTTCTATTTCTTTTCTCGGAATTATTTCTGATATTTGTACGCCCATGTTATATTTAGGAATTGTAAATATAAATAGTCTTCGGAAATGTTAATTTTGTTTTAGCCATTCCGCTCTGCCTATGTCATAACGATAAGGATCCCTGGATTCTTCTGGAGAAAGTCCTCGTCTTTCACATTCAAGATAGAAAGTTAAATTGTCTGGTATTTTACTTAAAGGTGTTTTCTTTTTTTTAAGATCATGTGCCAGTCTAGCGACATAAGAACCTGAGTAACTATTTCTTTCGGCCAATGGTCTGATTTTTTTAATATTACGGCATATCTCTATATTTGCTTCATTTTCTGATTTTTTTAAAAAATTAATTTCATAAGGGCCCTTTTTTAGGTAATAAAATAAAATATTTTTTGATATTGTCATTCTATTCTGTTCGTCGTTATCTATTTCTGTATCTCCATGATCATACGATACAAACTCTCTTGCTTCCCCTTGAGGAAATTTATAGAAAAAATTTAATTTTTGACTACCATCTGTTCCTGGGGTTTTTCCAGTATATGATATGTTTCCTTTTATTCCATCTGCAGTAATTAAATCTGCTTCTATTTTTTTTGCCAACTCATCTAATTTCATATAGTTGTTACTATATAATAGTATTTAAATCTTGCCATAGTGAGGAAAACATATAAAGTTGGCCTCATTATTAATTGTATGAAATTTGAGTTTATGCCTATCGATTATGATTATTTTGATTTTAATGGGCGAAATTATGTAAAATTAATTGGAAGAAATGAAAAAGGGGCGAAGATTTGCGTGGTTGATTCTTATGAACCGAATTTTTGGGTTATCTTGAAAAAAGGATCGAAAGTTGAGGCGATTGTAAAAAAGATTGAGAAAATTGAGGTTGAAAAAGCGTCTAGAACGACAAAGGTTGTGCGGACAGAAATTTTGAATAAGAAATATTTAGGAGAAGATGTTAAAGCTATTCGGGTTTTTGTAACAAATCACAAGGATGCGCATGATGTTGCATCAGCGATTGGAGACCTTGATGGGATTGAAAAGCGTCGAGAATATGACCTTCCCTTGATTACAAAATATATTAAAGAAAAGGGAATTGAGCCGCTGGAATGGCACGAGGTAGAAGGAAGCAGTATCAGTGAATCGGAAGTTGGAGGTTCTGGGATTGAAAAATTGGATGTTGATGTTTGTGTTTTTGCTGATAAAATTGAGGTGCTAAAAGATGACAAAAAATTTACTCCGAAGATTTTGGCTTATGATATCGAGACAAGCGAAAGAGAAATTGGGAAGGGTGAAATTTTTATGGTGTCGCTTTATGGCGAGGGAATTAAAAAGGTTTTGAGCTGGAAAAAATGCAAGAGCGCGGAGAGCTATGTTGAATTTTGTAAAGACGAGGCAGACATGCTTGAAAAGTTTGTTAAATATGTTAATGATTACGCGCCGGATGTTTTGACTGGATATTTTTCGGATGGATTTGATTTGCCGTATTTGAAAGTGCGAGCGGAAAAAAATGGCGTTAAGTTAAATTTGGGTATCGATGGTCGAGGTCCGATTTTTAGCAGAGGCAGAATTCCATCAGGAAAGATTGCTGGAATTGTTCATGTAGATTTGTATCGATTTGTTGATTCTGTTTTTTCACAATATTTGCAAAGCGAAACCTTGTCTTTGAATGAAGTTGCGAAAGAATTAATTGGAGAAGAAAAAGAAGATTTTGATTTTAAAAAATTGGGAAATATGCAAGACTCTGATTGGTGCGATTTTTTTTCTTATAATTTGCAGGACTCTGTGGTGACTTATAATTTGGCTGAAAAAATTTGGCCAGATATTTTAGAGTTTACTCGGATTGTAAAAGAGCCTTTGTTTGATGTGGCCCGAGATAGAATGGCGACACATGTTGAGAATTATATCTTGCATAATTTAGATAAATTTAATGAGATTGCGGAAAAGAGACCGGGACATGATGAAATAGGAAAGAGGCGGACAATGGGAAAATATGAGGGAGCTTTTGTTTTTGAGCCTGTGCCTGGACTGTATGAAAATTTGGTAATGTTTGATTTTACATCTATGTATGCATCGGTAATTGTTTCGTATAATTTGTCTAAGGCAACTTTTATCGAAGGCGAGGAATTCTCTAAGAAGCAGGGATTTTTTCCTATTATGTTAAATGAGATTATTGAAAAAAGAAAAATTCATAAGAAAGAATTTGCGGAAAATCCGTCTGGGATTTTGAAGGCTCGGAGTAATGCGTATAAACTTTTGGCAAATGCGTCTTATGGTTATCAAGGATTTTTTGGAGCTAGATATTATTGCCGTGAGGCGGCGGCGGCTACGGCCAGATTAGCTAAGGAAAATATTTTAAGCGCGATTGATAAAATTGAAAAAGCTGGTTATAAAATTATTTATTCAGATACTGATTCTATTGCTTTTTTGCAAGAAGATAAAAATAAGAACGAAGTTTTAAAGTTTCTAAAAAAGATTAATAAAGAATTGCCTGGAATTATGGAATTAGACTTGGAGGATTTTTATGCTCGTGGTTTGTTTGTCGCGAAGAGGGGGGCGACCGCTGGAGCTAAGAAGAAATATGCCTTGGTCGATGAAAAAGGAAAGGTTAAAATTCGCGGATTTGAAACGGTGCGAAGAGATTGGTGTAGATTGACTCGGGATTTGCAAAACCGAATTTTGGGTAAAATTTTGAAAGATGGGAATGAAAAAGAGGCGTTGAAAATAGTGAAAGATGTTGTAAAGAAATTAAAGGAGCGCAAGGTTGAATTAGAAGATTTGATGATTAGGACGCAGTTGCGTCGGCCATTGAATGAATATTTGTCTGAGGGTCCGCATGTCGTCGCTGCGAAAAAAATGGAGGCGAAGGGGATTCCTGTTTCTACGGGAATGTTAATTGAATATTTTGTTGGGGAAGGTTCTGGAAAGAAAATTGGAGATAGAGTTTATTTAGCAGACGAAAAGACAAAATATGATATTGACTATTATTTTAAAAATCAGATTTTACCTGCAGTTGAAAATATTTTTGATGTATTTGGAATTGATGTTCGGGCAATTATTGACGGAGAGAAACAGGAGAAGCTGTTTTAAATGGATAGTATTATAAAATATGAATTATTTTAATTCTTATGAAATTCAGAAAGGGTGACACGATTTTAGAAGAGTTGAAACACCATTTACCATTTACATTAATCGCTAGTTTGTTGGCTGGAATTTTTGTGGCGATTTTTTATTTGATTAATCGAGATTATTTTATTGGGGTTGTTTCTGGGTTGTTTGAAATTATGCATCCTGCTCATGTTTTAGTTTCGGCTATGGCTACGGCAGCAATTTATTGGAAATATAATAAATCCGTCGCGAAAATAATTTTGGTTGGAATTAGTGGAGCAATTTTTATTGGAAGTTTGAGTGATATTTTATTTCCTTGGATTGCTGGAAACTTGTTTTCTTTGAACACATCTTTTCATCTCCCTATTATTGAAGAGCCCTTTTTGATTATCGGTGTTGCGTTAATTGGTTCGCTTGCTGGAATGTATTGGGGTTTGTTTAAATTTAGTCATCCGATTCATGTATTTTTATCTGTGTTCGCAAGTTTATTTTATTTGTTAGCTTTTAGCGTTGAGATAAGCGCATTGGTAGTTTTGCTAATTTCGATTTTGGTATTCTTGGCTGTTTATATTCCGTGTTGTATTAGTGATATTGTTTTTCCTATATTCTTTATAAAAAAACCGTGTAAAAATTGCGGGCATTGGCATGATTAATTATCGAACTTATGTTGAATATAATCAACAAGAGAGCTACCTTCAAGCTTGATGCTTGCGGGGCCATTTCTAACATAAAATTCTTCTTCGCCTCCACTCTTTAGAAAAACTCTTTTTTGACTTTCTCCACAAATTACTAAAATTATTTTTTTATCTTTTATTTGAACTATCTCAAATTTGATAAATGGGAGAAACTCGTTGCCAATATAAGATTTTATTAAGTTTGTAAAATGGAGTGCTACTTTGTCGTCGTTTTGAAATTCGTCATTTTCTGTTCCCAATATTTGTCCTCCGTCATCTACTCCTATAAGCAAATTTCCTCCCTTTGTATTCAAGAATGCCGTAATTGTTTTTAAAACTCCGAGTTCCATTCTTTTGTCAAATTCCATTGTGTGAAGATTTGTTCTAAAACTCGACTTGAATTCTATTCTGCTTGTTTCGCCTGCTTGAATTAAATCTAAAACTCTTACTTTTGAATCTTTCATTATTGGCTTCGGACTTAAAAAGTGTAGATTTTTTTCTAGTAAAGTTGTGAGAAATGTACTGACTAATATTTGTTTTCCTTTTTTGATATGAAAAAACCCTGCGATTGACATAAGAACTGCGCCGAGAACATTTATTGAAATATCTTGCATTGTGTCGATTAATCCCCGTTGAAGACCCGAATGAGTTAAAGTGTCTAATGTGAATTCGAACATTTCCCAGAGGACCCCGATTGAAACTGCAAAACTAAAGATTAGAATTGATGCAAAAATTGGAGCCATGTTTATTCTGTTATTTTTGTATAGAACATATACTATGCTCAATCCAATAAAACCTAAAGCTATCGAGGCCGTGAAAGTCATCAGTATGCTCCACCAGATACCGGAATAAAAACCCCTGAGCTCTCCCATAGTTAGAATTCCATATATAAACATTAGATAAATTATTTCAAAAGATGAAGGTATTTCTATGTTGAATAGTGTTTTTAGAAACCATGGAATAAATGTGACAAATATCGCGATGAGAGAAACTACTTGAACAAGGATCCTTCCGGACATTAGAGAATATACAAATGTCAGAAAAAGGATTAATCTGATTAGTCCCATAATTATTGAATGGACAGCGCGGGTTGATTTCTTGGGCATAAAGGTTTTTGATGAATTATCTTAATAAGTATTATTGGGGTGAAATGTAGATGTTGGGGTTTTCAATTAATAATATAAAGCTATTTTTATATTTATTTTTATGCAAAAGAAACCTTATTCGCAGTATTTGAAAGAGAAGTTTCCGCCGAAAGAGGGATTTGTTAAACGCATGGAGATTCTTTTGGGAAAGGCAGAGGCTAAAAAGTTTTTTGATATTTCTTATACCAAAACGCCAAGTTCGCTTAGGTGTAATACTTTGAAGATTTCGATTAAGGATTTGAAAAGTCGGTTGGAGAATTATGGTTGGAAATTGAAACAGCCGTTTTCGGAGTTTCCTGAGGTTATGGTTGTTGAGTCGGAATTGAAGCCGGGTGAGTTGGGAAATACTAAAGAGCATTTATTGGGATATTATTATGTGCAGGAAATTTCTTCTATGTTGCCGATGTTGGTATTGAAACCTGAGTCGGGTGATTTTATTTTGGATTTATGTGCTTCTCCGGGGAGTAAGACTACGCAGGCTGCAGCGATGATGGAAAATGGCGGGACTATTATTGCGAATGAAATTAATATGGGGCGTGTTGGAATTTTGAATTCAAATTTAGAAAGATGTGGGGTTATGAATACGATTGTGACTCGGAAGGAAGGCGTTGCTCTTTGTGAGAAATTTTTGAAGAAGACGCAATTTAAGTTTGATAAAATTTTGGTTGATGCACCTTGTTCTGGAGAGGGAACTTTGAGAAAATCACCGAAGACTTTTTTGATGTGGAATCCTAATATGATAAAAAAAATTGCTGGAACGCAGAGGAAATTGGCTGAAGCAGCTTTAAAAATTTTGAAAGTTGGAGGGACAATGATTTATTCAACTTGCACTTTGGCACCAGAAGAGGATGAGATGATTGTTGATTATTTGATTAAGAATTTTGATATTGAAGTTGAGAAAATTAATTTACCTTTGAATTTTAGGGGTGGAGTTTGCGAGTGGGAAGAAAAAAAATTGTCTGAAGATGTCAAGAAATGCTTGAGGCTGTATCCACAAGATAATAATACTGATGGTTTTTTTGTGGCGAAGATTAAGAAGTTGTCTGATAAGGAGGTTGGGAGATGAGTGAGATTGTTGTAGCTGCATCTGGATATTTTGATCCATTGCATGTAGGACATATTGAATATTTAGAATTGGCTAAAAAACTTGGAGATAAATTAATAGTTATTGTGAATAATTCTGAACAGACTAAAGCGAAAAAAGGATTTGAATTTATGCTGTTTAAAGAGAGAATTAAGATTATGAACTCTTTGAAAGTTGTTGACGAAGTTTTTGAAAGCATTGATGAGGATTCTAGTGTTTGTGAATCGTTAGCTAAAATCAAACCCAATATTTTTGCCAAGGGTGGGGATAGGAATGCTGGGAATATTCCGGAGAGTGCGGTTTGTGAGGAGTATGGGATTAAGATTGTTGATGGGCTTGGGGCGAAGATTCAGTCGTCTTCTGATTTAGTTAAGGCTGCGGAGGAGATGAAATGAAGTTGATAATTACTCGACATGGTGAGACTGAAGAGAATAAGAAGAGAATTATACAGGGACATTTGCCAGGGATTTTGTCTGAAGCAGGAAAGGGACAAGCTGAAAAATTGGCCGAGAGATTAAAAGATGAGAAGATTGGCTTGATTGTTTCTAGTGATTTAGCGAGAGCCTTTGATACTGCTAAAATAGTTGCGAAATTTCATTCTGATATTGATTTAACTTTGGACAAAAGATTAAGAGAGAGATTTTTGGGAGAACTTCAGGGAAAGACGAAAAAAGAAGTCGGTCTTCCAGACGGTATACATCTTATGGATTTTATTAAAAAAGGAGACTTTGAGAGTGATGAGAAAATTTTTGCTAGAGCTAGAGATTTAATTAAAGATATACTGGAGAACTCTGAGAAAGATATTCTTTTGGTGGGGCACGAGGGTATTTGTGGGTATATAGTTGGTATTTTATTGAATAAGAATGATGAAGAATTGAAAAAAGTTATTGGACTTGAGAATACTTCTGTTAGTATTTTTGAAGATGGGGAAATGAAGTTGTTAAATTGTACGGAGCATTTATTATGAAGATACAAATAATGGATAGGGCTAAGAAGAAAAAATTTATAGCTGGGCTTTCGGATTTGGGGATGGAGAAGACCCCTGAGCTTTTGGTTAGAAGTGGGAAGGAACGAATGAGAGCGTATTCTGGCGATTTGTCTACGGAGCAGATTATGGAGATTTGGAGATTGTTGCCGATTGAAGGAGTTGGGCTTTATGTTGGAAAAGATATGGTAAATCGAAATGGGGTTCGTGAGATTCGGTTGAGTTTGGATGGAATGCATGTTTGGAAAAAGCAATTGACGAAAAGAATTTTGGTTTTAAATGAGGAACAGGAAGGAAATTGGTTTCTTGGAAAAAATATTGAATTGAGTGATGAGCAAGCTGAGGGAATTAGTAATGGGTTCGTTTCGGTGAAATCTGCAGATGGAAAAGATTTTGTTGGAATGGGAAAAATTGGTGGGAAAACTTTGTTTGGATTTTTGCCAAAAGAAAGGAGAAGAAGGGAGCGAATGAGTTAGGAGTTTAGAAAGTAATAAATAAGCTCTTATCTATTTTATTTCATGAAAAAGCAAGAAATTGAATCGTATGTGAAGGCTGGGAAAATTGCCAAGGAGATTAAGGTGTTTGCTCGGACTTTGATTAAGCCTGGGGCGAAATTGATTGATATAGCTGAAGTCATTGATGCTAAAATTTTTGAGCTCGGGGGCGAACCTGCGTTTCCCGTAAATTTATCTTTGAATGAAATTGCGGCTCACTATACTCCTACTCCAAAAGATGAAACAATCGCCGAGGGAATTTTGAAAGTTGATTTGGGGGTTGCTGTTGATGGATATATCGCGGATACCGCTTTTTCGGTTGATTTAACTGAGGATGGAGAATTTAAGGAGATGATGGAGTTGAATGAAAAAATTTTGGCTAATGTTACAGGTAAAATTAAAGCTGGAATAGAAGTTCGTGAAGTTGGTGAGATATGCCAGACAACACTTGAAAAATGGAATGACGAAAATGAAAGTAATTTTTCTATAATTAAAAATTTATCTGGGCATTCTTTGGGGCAGAATGATATTCATGCTGGATTGACCATTTCTAATTATAAGAATGAAAATAAAAATGTCTTAAATGAGGCTTTTGCAATTGAGCCGTTTGTGACAACGGGGGTTGGAGAAATTTATGAGGGACAGCCCGGCGGAATTTATGTTTTGCAATCTGACGCTCCGATTCGCGATAGAGATGCACGAAATGTTGTTAAATTTATTAAAGAAAATTTTCTAACTCTGCCATTTTGTCTAAGGTGGCTTGTGGGAAATTCTGAACTTGGCGATAAGTTTAGTGAAGGTAAATTGAGATTTATCTTGTCTATATTGATTAAACAGGGAGTTCTATACGAGTATCCAATGCTGATTGAAAAAAGTAAAAAGCCCGTTAGCCAATTTGAAAATACTTTTGTTATTGCTGATGGGGAAGTTAGATGTACTACGAAATAGATTTAT
>Ga0207996_1000930_pt1 | contig 22822 bp, 19 predicted proteins | sample AntAceMetag02UKG_FD_184773 | JGI IMG/M metagenome (GOLD analysis project Ga0207996, IMG submission 184773) | Saline lake microbial communities from Ace Lake, Antarctica - Antarctic Ace Lake Metagenome 02UKG (SPAdes) (version 2) | ecosystem: Environmental > Aquatic > Non-marine Saline and...
TGCCCAACTTCTTTAAATCTTGGCCAATGCTTTTTGTCAGTTTTTGCCATTGTCTTAGCTTTCCTCTATATACTTTCCACCCCTCTACTTGCATGCATACTTGATCTACTTGAGATTTTGGAATATGTTGCAAATATGTTCGTCCTTCTTTTGCCCACGACAAGTAAAATGCTTCAGATATTCTCTTATGGATAGATGTCCCAAGATATCTCTTAATCAAACTTGCTGCTAACATTTGCCGGGGCATAAGCATTTGTTTTTGCAATTTAGCCAGTTCTTCTACTTGAGAAGAAATCCGTTTTCTTAATTTGTCTGGTAGTTCCTTTTTTATCATAGTATCAGCATGCTCTCATACTATACTGATACTGTCAACATAAAAAAATAAACCGGAAGTATAAAAACTTTTCGGCTCGGTTTTTTAATCTTAGGTCTTTTCTAATTAGCTGGTTTTATCTTGTTACCCCCCTTTTACTCACCGGTTACAAAAAAACTCTCTATGCTCTTGACAAAACCGATTTTACGTGCTACAATTCAGAGGATTAGAGCATTTATAGAGATAGAGAAAACAGTGAATTAGTATATTGGTGTGTCTAAAAATTAGGAGTTTAGATGCAGAGGTGTATTGTGTTTTTCTCTAAATGAAATCAATTTTATTTTGAGGGAAAAATGAAAAGCAAAGTAATACACAAAAGATCATTTATAAAGATTATTTTCCTTGTGATAACAGTGTTTTTTCTGTGCCAGAATATTTCCATGGCGGGTCCCCATCTTAAACAAAATACGAAAAAGTGGTTATCGGTTCTTCAAATACGAGATGCTAACTACGAGATACGAGCAATGAAAAAATCCCTTGCCCCGCGATCTTTGTTTGATCAGGAAGAAATTAAAACCGGCTCAATACAAATCGAAAATGCATTGAGTGCCGGATTAACAATGTTTCGTGCGTTGCGTAGCGGAATGTCTTTTAAAGATGCGATAAAGGAATGTCAGGAAAAATATGGAAAAGTAGTAGCATATGACGGTATACGCTACGAAGGGAAAGTATTGTTTGTTCCTGTTAGCGAACTTCTCTACGTGAAAATAAGCCATGATGGGTGGGAGCTATTGGAATCAGCGGATGTGGAAGATATTATCTTACGTTACGCGCAAAGCGGAGTGGCGCATATCTCTAAACCACTTTCGAAAATTGATTCAGGAGATGTAAAGAAAGTCCTTATCAATACTGAGAATTATCTGGGTCGGGGAGACTATATCATTCAATCTATTATTGTAACTGCACTTCGAGAGTCATATCCTGATGCAGAGATTACCGTAGTCAACAAATTTCCTGATTTATTGAAAAACATCGAAAAAGTTAGTGTTGTAAGAGATCGACATGAGATAACAGAGTCAATAGATGATTTTGATTTGGTTATTGACCTTGATTCGCTTTCTAATGATTGGTTCTATTCTGGAAGTGCGAATAAGATTATCTATAAAGATACTGCTCTCAAGGGGTACGCATTTGTTGATAATGAAAATAATGAGCGTAAAAGGATATTGAATGTGTCCCTTGATTCCGATAGAGATTTTAGTTTTAATTATTATGATTACTACAACACGTTAATACGCGGCTGGGGCTTGAAAAGCGAAAAAGAGTATATACCGGCTATTGCGGTTTCTGATGATGAAACAGTAGGAATTCGTTCGTTATTAGAAAAATTAAATGTGTTACCCAATCAAAGTGAAAACAACTTTATTGTGGTATTTAATCCGTTAAGTAGCATTAAAGAAAAGGAGTTAGGGATCGAAGATAGTCTTAGAATATGTCGTATGTTACTGGCATTGCTCCCTGAAAATGCCGTTATTATTATTAAAAAAGGAGATCCAAAGAATACGAGACATCAAAAGTTAACTAATGATATACAAGAACTTATAAATGTTTCTGACATTGATAGTAAACGTGTTAAGGTTATTCCGTATAGTCTTAGCTATCGCCAGTTGATGTCACTTATTGCAATTTCAAATATGGTGATAGGTGTTGATACATCTATCAGTCATATTGCACATTCGTTTAGTAAAGAGACAGTTACCATTTTTCTCAAAAGTGACAAAATGCTCACTGTTTACGATGCTCCTGTAGAATGGGTAAGTCCCACTGAAAAATCACACTATGTGGAAGTCGATCACGAGCCTGAGGACACGTTTATAAAGTTGAACAGAAATGATTATGAAAATATTGAAGCGTTATGCAAAGTGCTCGAATCAGAACGAAAAAACAGTTTAGAAGAAATATTTATTACAAACACAATACCAGATAAGGTGGTGCGTGATTTTATTGTGTTTATCAATGAGCTGGTCGAAAAATCTCAGAACGAGAAAATAAATGATCTTGCGGTGTATATTAATACCGAGAAAAATATAAAAGTGCTTCGTGCCATTTTAAATCATATGAAGGAAAACTTTAGGGTATTATATGCGCATGACCTTGATATTATCCGAGATTTAGATGAAGCAGGAATTAGCTCAGCTGGGTTATCGGGGTATATTAGATCATTAAATATTGTTAAGTATGCCGCGGCACTTGACAGATATCTTACCCATCAATTTTATATTGTTCCCCGCAACAATTTTAATCGTGAGGTCGATTCATTAAGATTCACCAATAATGATGCATAAATTCATTTATTTTCCATGTATAACCGCGCTTTATATCATTGACTGCAACACTTTTTATAAGTATACTCTTGCGAATTAGTTGTATGAACATACGTAATCCGGAGGAGTTATGACTGACCAGACGCATCCCGATGTAACAGACCAAAGAGAAAAAGATTTTATTTCTGAACGAAAAGAGAGATTGCAGACCATCGTTAATGCTGGTGGCGAGCCTTACGGAAGAAAATTCGAACGTAGCGGGTATATTTCCGAGTACATAGAGAGCTATGAAGAAGGGAAGCTCGTTACTGTTTGTGGAAGAGTTATGGCATGGCGTGGGCACGGCAAAACAGTTTTTGCTGATGTACGTGACCGAACAGGAAAGATTCAGATGTATGCGCGCAAAGATGAGCTCGTAGAATCATTTGATTTGTTGCAATGTGTTGATATAGGCGATATTATAGGTATTACCGGAAAGCTCGTTAAGACAAGAACCGGTGAGGTAACAGTTCATTTAGAATCGTTTGCCATGCTTAGTAAAGCTTTGCGGCCACTTCCAGAAAAATGGCATGGCCTTAAAGATATTGAGACGCGGTATCGTCAACGCTATCTTGACCTTATTTCTAATGAAGAGGTGAGGAACGTGTTTTTAAAACGCAGTGCGATCATCACGCTCATTCGCAAGTATCTTGATGAGCGGGAATATCTTGAGGTTGAAACACCTATGATGCAGGCTATGGCTGGTGGAGCTGTTGCAAAACCGTTTGTAACATACCACGAATCATTGTCTACCGATCTGTATTTAAGAATAGCTCCTGAGCTGTATCTTAAACGGTTACTTGTTGGTGGATTAGAAAAAGTTTATGAACTGAATAGAAATTTTAGGAATGAGGGGTTATCTCGTCGCCACAACCCTGAATTTACTATGTTAGAGATATATGCAGCGTACGAAGATTATGAATCAATGATGACACTCACTGAAGAGTTGACTGTCTACATTTGTTCAGAGCTCGGTATAGATCTTAAAACAGGAGCAAGCGGTATTGATATGACACCGCCTTGGAAAAGAATATCAATGTATGATGCACTTAAAGAGTATACGGGAATAGATTTTAAGACCTGTGACAATATTAAGGAGCAGGCAAAGAAATTAGGTGTTGAGTTTGATAAAAACGCTCATGATCATGCAGTCGTTAATGAAATATTTGAAAGTTGTGTTGAAAAGAAGTTAATCAACCCTACATTCATTACTGATTATCCTGCTATTTTGTGCCCGCTATCAAAGACGAAAAAAGATGATCCGGAAATCGCTGAACGGTTCGAACTCTACATGAATGGACAGGAGCTTGCTAATGCCTATTCTGAGCTTAATGATCCTGCAATCCAGCTCAAAAATTTTCAGAAACAGGCCGAAGGGACCGGTAAAGATATTGATGAGGATTATGTGCGTGCTCTTGAACACGGTATGCCGCCTGCCGGAGGACTGGGAATCGGGATTGATCGATTAGTTATGGTTCTGACCAACCAGGAATCGATTAGGGATGTTATCTTGTTCCCGCAATTAAAAGGAAAGGGATAGACAGCGCATTATGTTGCCATTGGAAGCGCGTATAAGTTTACGATATCTGTTTGCTAAACGAAAAGAAAAGTTTATTTCAATAATTACTTTTCTTTCAATAAGCGGTGTGGCTCTTTCAGTCATGACACTTATCATTGTTCTTGCGGTTATGACAGGTTTTGAAAAAGACATGAAAGATAAGATCCTCGGTGCTAGCGCTCATGTGGTTATTAGTGCTGATATACCGGTTAAAGATCCATATTCTGTAGTTGATCTTGCGCTGAAGACGCCTCATGTAGTCGCTGCAACACCCTATGTTTTCGGGCAGGTTATTGCTCGGGTAAGGAATCGTGTTGTTGGTGTTGTCGTGCGAGGGATAGATACGGACCGTGAATCAACAGTCACGAATATAAAAAAGAAAATGACATACGGCACCTATGAGCTTAAAGGCAATGAAACCATAATCGGCAAAGAGTTTGCGCGAAGGTTTAGTTTATTTCTGGGAGATTCATTGCGCATTATTTCTCCATCAACGGTTATGACGCCTCTCGGACCCGCATCACGGATTCTTGACTGTACGGTTGCCGGGATCTTTTCATATGGTATGTATGAGTATGATTCGAATCTCGTGTACCTTAATTTAAAGACAGCCCAGAAACTATTCGGATTAGGATATGATGTGCATGGTGTTAGTCTCAAACTTGATGATGTTGACAATGCCGCACGTGTTAAGAAAGCGCTCAAGGAAAAACTTTCACCACCGCTCTATGCCTATACTTGGATCGATCAGAATAGAAACCTGTTTGCTGCTTTAAAGACAGAAAAGAATGTAATGTTTATATTGCTTGTTTTAGCGATTGCCGTTGCCGCAACGAATATTATCAGTACACTTATTATGATGGTTATGGAAAAAACAAAAGATATTGGTGTTTTGAAATCGATAGGCGTTACTGCAGGCGGTATCATGAGAACGTTTCTTCTTTTAGGGCTTATAATCGGTGTGATCGGTATGGTGATCGGTACCGTAGGCGGCGTTCTTTTTGTTGAGAATATTGATACTATTGAAACACTTGTATCAAAGGTTACCGGAGTAGATGTTTTTCCTCGTGAAATATATTATTTGGATACATTACCTGCACAAATTAATATGAGAGACCTTATAACTATTTGTCTTTCCGCTGTTGTTTTGTCGATTTGTGCCGCGTTATATCCCGCGTGGCGTGCTGCACGTATGGAGCCTGTTGAAGCATTGAGATATGAATAGTCAAAAATGACAATAACTTAAGGTATTTTTTATTTACTAAATCGCAAATCTCATTATAATTTATATGATAATTATTAAAGCAAAAAATATTCACAAAGAGTATGTGATTGGCTCCGAAAGAGTTAATGTCTTAAAAGGAGTAAGTCTCGATATTGAAAAAAATGCCTTTGTTGGAATTGTAGGACCAAGCGGCGCGGGAAAGAGTACGCTACTGCATATCTTGGGATCTTTAGATAAGCCAACAAAGGGTGAGGTACTGTATCATGATACTGTTAATATTTATGCGTTGCGTGACAGTAAAAGATCTCTGCTGAGAAATAAAAAAGTTGGTTTTGTATTTCAGTTTTATTATCTGCTTCCTGAGTTTACGGCAGTGGAGAATGTTATGATGCCGGCACTAGTAGCTGATAATGACCGTGCGCGGGATGTTAAAGAGGTAAAGAACCGTGCGAGCCAGATTTTGGAAGAGGTGGGGTTAGCCAGCAGAATGAATCATAAGCCAAGACAGCTTTCCGGTGGAGAGCAGCAGCGTGTTGCGATTGCACGGGCATTGATGAATAACCCTGACATATTATTTGCTGATGAGCCTACGGGAAACCTTGATAGTGCTCATAGTGAAAGTATTATTGATCTTTTAATGAAATTACATGATGATAAAAAGCAAACTATCGTTATGGTAACACATGACAACAGCATAGCGGCACGAACACATATGCAGATACATATGAGTGATGGCCGAATAGACAAAATGGTTAATTAGTGTTGTATCTATGCGGCTAGACTGTGGATGAGGATAAGAGAAAGAGGTTTTCAATATGAGAGTAAATATAAATGGAAAAATATATTCTAAGGATGATGCGTGTATCTCTGTGTATGACAGTGGTTTTCTTTACGGTGATGGCGTGTTTGAGGGGATCTGTTTTTCTAATAAGAAAATCTTTAAATTAACCGAGCATATAGTGCGTCTGTATGAATCAGCTCAAACAATTTTACTTACCATTCCAAAAAAGCAGCAAGAGTTGATCGAAGAGGTAAAGAAAACTGTTCGGGAAAGCACGCTGGCGGATGGATATATAAGGCTCATTGTTACCAGAGGGAAGGGTAACCTCGGGTTGAATCCTTTTGTATGTAAAAATCCGCAGATTATCATCATTGTTGATCAGTTAGCGTTATATCCGGACAGCTTGTATGAGAAGGGGCTTACGCTTATTACTTCAGCATCACCGCGCAATTTTGCTGAAGCACTCAGTCCTCGGGTAAAACATATGAACTACCTAAATAATATTATGGCTCAGGCTGATGCGGTGAACGCAGGTGCGGATGAAGCGTTGCTTTTAAATACAGCTGGATATGTTTCTGAGTGTAGTGGTGATAATATTTTTATTGTTAAAGATAACGTGCTCTACACTCCGAATACTTCATCAGGGATTTTGAAAGGAATTACGAGAGATCTTGTTATTGAGCTTGCCCAAAAGAACGGGTTAGACATGCATGAAGTACTTATGTCTCGCCATGATATATATAATGCCGATGAATGTTTCTTGACCGGTACAGCGGCAAAAGTTGTTCCTGCGGTGAAACTCGATTGGAGGATCATAGGAACAGGTAAACCTGGCCCTATTACGAAAAGATTCATCGAACAGTTTAACGCGCTTGTTAAAACTGCCGGTGAACCCGTATAATAAAATTATATAAGGAAATGTATTATGCTCTGTGAATCCTGCGAAAAAAATGAAGCGACAATTCATTATGCTGAAGTTATTGATGGCGCTCTCAAAAAAATGAACATTTGCGAGGAATGCGCGAAGAAAAAAGGTATTGGATTTACTTCGAGCTTCTCATTTGTTGATTTGCTCGGCGGGTTGAGTGATGTTTCTGCGGTAGAAGAAAAAGAAGATCAAATAACGTGTTCTCAGTGTGAATTGTCTTATGGAGAGTTTAAGAAGAAGGGGAGACTGGGATGCGCTCAGTGTTATGAGACATTCAAGAAAGGGCTCGAGCCACTTTTAGAAGCGATTCATAAGAGCTCGTATCATGTGGGAAAAGTCCCGAAGGGGATTGAATCATCGATTAGTAATATTGCAAAGCTAAGGAAATTGAAAGATGATTTAAAAACGGCTATTACAAGTGAGAACTACGAAAAAGCGGCAAAAATTCGTGATGACATAAAGCACCATGAAAAACTTAAAACAAAGAAAAAAACCACAAAATAACAATACACGGTACGTATGCAATTACATATTCTTTTGAATAAAACAAGTGAGTGGGTTCAGGGGACAGGTCCCGATGCTGAGATTGTTCTAACCAGCCGTATCCGCATGGCGCGGAATATAGTAGATTTTCCTTTTCCGAATCGTGCATCGCTCGAACAAAAAGAAAAAATGCTTGATGTTGCTGAAAAAGCGCTTTCGTCACTTGATGCTATGCAAGGGTCACTCTTTTTCCGTTTAAATGACATTGATGCTATTGATAAACAATTTTTGATTGAAAGGCACCTTATCAGTAAAGAACATGCTGTTGTGCAAAAAGGATCGGCCGTTTCAATTAGTGATCAGGAAATTTACAGTGTGATGCTTAATGAAGAAGACCATTTTAGAATGCAGGTCGTGAAACCGGGCTTTCAGCTTGATGAGGTCCTTGATTTAATTAACGATCTGGACGATAGGCTTGAAAGTAAGCTGCAGTACGCGTTTCATCCTCAATGGGGCTATCTTACCGCATGTCCGACAAATATCGGAACAGGAATGAGAGCCAGTGTCATGCTTCACTTACCGGCGCTTGTCCTTGCAAAACAAATAAACCAGGTTCTTCAAGCAGTGGTTAAGTTAGGGCTTGCTGTACGCGGACTCTATGGTGAGGGAACTGAAGCTATTGGAAATCTTTTTCAAATATCGAATCAATCTACTTTAGGTAAAAATGAGGCGGATATACTTGATAACATAAAGAAGATTATTAAACAGATAGTGGGGCACGAAAAGAATGCTAGGCAGTATCTGCTTAAAAGTCAGAAGAAACAGGTTATGGACAGTGTTGGACGGGCATATGGAGTTTTGAAAAATGCGCATATATTAAACTCAAGAGAAGCAATTGAGCTATTATCCACCCTGCGATTAGGTGTAGATCTTGGGATTGTAACTGATATTGAGCGAATGCAGATCAATGAGCTTATGATATTAACTCAGCCGGCACATTTACAGAAAGTTGCCGGTAAAGAGCTAGATCATACCGAAAGAGATATAGTGCGATCGGAACTTATAAGGGAAAGACTAACATAATCGTGAATCGATAAAAGATAGCGCATAGCGGGTAGCGTATAGTGAAAAACATAAAAAGTAAACGCTGTATTCTAGGTATAATAAAAAAATATTTTTCAGTGAACAATGAACGATCATAATTTGATTCTTGGAATTTAATCGTAAGGAGATGACATATGTTTGATAGATTTACTAATAGAGCACGGCAAGTAATCATAATTGCCCGTAAAGAAGCTGATAGATTTAATCATAATTATATAGGTACGGAACACTTGCTTTTGGGAATTATAAAGCTGGGACAAGGTGTTGCAGTAAATGTTTTAAGAAAAATGGGACTTGATTTTGAGACGATCCGACTTGAGGTTGAAAAAGCCGTTGGAAGCGGGCCGGAAACAAAAACAATAGGTGATATTCCACTTACTTCACGGGCTAAAAAAGTAATTGAACTTTCAATTGAAGAAGCAAAGAACCTTAATCATAGTTATGTCGGCACGGAACATCTTTTGTTGGGTCTTTTAAGAGAAGGAGAAGGTGTTGCCGCCCGTATATTAAAAAATCTTGATATTGACATTGAGCAAGTGCGTGCGGAAGTGTTAAATGAACTTGAGATAGGTATGGCACCGGGTTCTCAGGGAGAGGAAGGCTATAATCTCGCTGAAGGTGCGGAAAGAAGAGAGGGGACAGAAACACCCGCTCTGAAAGCTTTCGGCCGTGACCTAACAGAACTTGCTCAAGACAAAAAGCTTGATCCTGTTATTGGCCGGCATGAGGAGATTGAACGTGTTATCCAAGTGCTTTGTCGACGCACAAAAAATAATCCGGTATTGATCGGTGAGGCAGGTGTTGGTAAAACAGCTATTGTGGAAGGGCTGGCACAGGAAATTGTCAGCGGTAATATACCTGAAATATTGCGTGATAAACGTATGATCACTTTAGACCTCGCGTTAATGGTTGCAGGGACAAAATACCGAGGGCAGTTTGAGGAACGGATTAAAGCGGTGATGGATGAAATTAGAAAAGCAAAAAATGTTATTCTTTTCATTGATGAGCTTCATACCCTTGTTGGCGCTGGTGCGGCAGAAGGGGCAATTGACGCGTCAAACATATTGAAACCAGCTTTATCACGTGGCGAATTGCAGTGTGTTGGCGCAACGACTGTAAATGAGTACCGGAAGTTTATCGAAAAAGATGCAGCACTTGAAAGAAGATTCCAAATGATCATGGTTGAACCGCCATCAGTTGATCAGACTGTTCAGATTTTAATGGGGTTAAGAGACAAGTACCAGGACCATCATAAAGCATGTATAACTGATGAGGCTGTTGCTGCTGCTGCGAAACTGTCCGACAGGTATATTACGGGACGATTTCTTCCCGATAAGGCGATAGATCTTATGGATGAAGCTGGTGCAAAAGCTCGCATATCCGTCATGACTCGTCCTCCAGAAATAAAGATCATGGAGGGTGATATTGAAGATGCACGTAAAGAAAAAGAAAAGTCAATTGCCGAGCAGGATTATGAAAAAGCTGCTGCCATGAGAGATAAGGAAAGAGAGCTCAGAAAGAAGCTTGATACTTTGATATCTAGATGGAAAGATAAAGGTATGGATAAGGAAGTGGTGGTAACTGCGGAAGATATCGCCCATATAATATCAAAATGGACCGGTATTCCTTTGACACGGCTTGGTGAAGGAGAAACTGAGAAACTGCTTCGTATGGAAGAGGAAATACATAAAAGAGTAGTGGGGCAAGATGCTCCGGTTACGGCTATATCAAAGGCTTTGAGACGGTCCCGTGCGGACCTAAAAGATCCTAAAAGGCCTATAGGATCATTCATTTTCTTGGGACCAACCGGTGTTGGAAAGACGCTTGTTGCGCGTGCGCTAGCCGAATTCATGTTTGGTAATGAAGATGCCCTCATCCAAATAGATATGTCAGAATACATGGAGAAGTTTGCTGTATCACGTCTTACCGGGTCACCTCCGGGATATGTCGGATTTGAAGAGGGCGGACAGCTTACAGAACAAATTCGTCGTAAGCCGTACTCTGTTGTGCTCTTTGATGAGGTGGATAAAGCGCATCCTGATGTTATGAACCTTCTTCTCCAAGTTTTAGAAGAAGGAAAACTTACAGACAATTTAGGAAGAAAAGTTGATTTCCGTAATACGATCGTTATTCTTACCACAAATATTGGCGCAGAGCTCTTAAAAAAACAAGCTACCGTAGGTTTTGCCGCGCAAAATGAAGAGGGTACGTTTGATGCGTTGAAAGATAAAATTCTTGGTGAAGCAAAGAAAGCGTTTAAACCGGAATTTTTGAACAGAGTTGATGAAAGCATTGTTTTTCGAACACTTAATAAAGTTGATCTGATCAAAATTGTTGATATTGAACTGCAACGAATTTATGACCGTCTTGAAAAACAAAGTATAAAATTGGTTATCGACAAGAAATCAAAAGAATATATTGTTGAAAAAGGTTATGATCCTAAATTTGGCGCTCGTCCAATAAAACGAGCTATACAGCGATATGTTGAGGATCCTCTTGCTGAATATTTGCTCAAAAAGAATCATAAGGAAAAAGATAAAGTTAGTATTAAATCAATGCTTGAAAACGATTCTATCGTGTTTAAATAAAAAAAAGCAATGCGCCAAGTGTACTGATAAATTGTAACTGCAGCGTTTTTATTGTTATTTTAATGTGTCAGCAAAATGAATAATGCTCATATATGAAACATAAACTCGAAGCTGTAAGACAGGGTCTTTTAAACTGGGTAATTCGGGTTGGTAGTCTTACCAACATGTTTTTTAGAACGCTCCATTATGTTGTTGTTGATCCTCCTCGCCGATCAATGATTTTTAAGCAGATGTATGAAATAGGCGTGTTGAGCCTTCCTGTAGTCCTAATAACCGGTGCGTTCACCGGTATGGTTCTCGCTGTTCAGACCTACTATCAATTTCATAAGATCACCATGGAATCCGCGGTTGGTATTATTGTCGGATTATCCATGACAAACGAGTTGGGCCCTGTACTCACAGCAATCATGATCGCCGGTCGAGTTGGTGCGGCTATGGCTGCGGAACTCGGCACGATGAAAGTTACCGAGCAAATTGATGCGTTAAAAACACTAGCGGTTGATCCTATAAAATATTTAATTGCCCCGCGCTTTATTGCAGCAGTTGCACTTGTTCCCATTTTAACTGTATTTTCTGTTTTTGTTGGTATTGTTGGAGGGTACATTGTAGGTGTTGAACTTAAAGGAATAAATGCGACATTCTTTATTAGGAATATGCTGGATTATACGACACCCGAAGATTTGTTTAGCGGCCTTATTAAAACGGTTGTATTTGCTATTATTATAGCGATTGTAAGCTGTTATGAAGGGTTTAATGCGCGAGGTGGAGCAGAAGGCGTTGGTAATGCCGCAACAAAAGCAGTTGTATCATCTGCTATTACAATATTAATAGTTGATTTCTTTTTATCGATGATACTTTTTTAAAAGCTATAAGCTATAAGTTTTAAGCTATAAGCTGTAAGCTTTAAGTTTTAAGCAAAAAACCAATAATCAAAAAAATATAAATAGAAAAATCCATAATGTCGATTTAATATCTTTTAGAATAAGTCTTATAGCATATAGCTTACAGCTTATAGCTTTAAATGAAGGTTTTTAGAAATGATTGAAATTATTGATCTGCACAAACATTTTAATGGAAATTCAGTCCTGAAAGGCGTTAACCTTACCATCGAGACTGGTGAGACTATGGTCATTATTGGGAGAAGCGGCTGTGGTAAGTCAGTATTATTAAAACATATTATCGGACTTTTAAAACCTGATTCGGGTAAGGTTATTATAGACGGGGCTGATATTGCTCAGGCAAGCATTAATGAGATGTATAAAATGCGAAAAAAGTTCGGTATGCTTTTTCAGGGTGCAGCACTTTTTGATTCTATGACGGTAAGTGAGAATGTTGGTTTCGGGTTGTATGAACATACGTCAATGAGCGATTCTGAAATTGCGCAGCGAATAAAAATGCAGTTAGCATTGGTTGGATTAGAGGATATTGAAGACAAGAAACCGGCTGAATTATCAGGGGGAATGCGTAAACGCGTTGGTCTTGCCCGTGCTATTGCAATGGGGCCGCAAACAATATTATATGATGAGCCGACAACGGGTATTGACCCTATTATGGGGGATATTATAAATGACCTTGTATTGAAACTTCATGATACGCTGTCTGTAACGAGTTGTGCAGTAACACACGATATGACAAGTGCATACAAGATAGCGGATAGGATTGCGATGTTGTATGACGGGACAATTATAGAAGTAGGGACTCCTGAAGAGATTAAAAATTCAAAAAATCCTTATGTGAAACAGTTTATTTCCGGTAGTGCGGTTGGCCCAATTAAAGTGCTTAATGATTAACTCATTAGTTGCCATTATGGTGTAAATCCATTATAGTAAAGACATTAAAGGAAAGGTACCTGTATGAAGGAAAGAACCACTGATTTTACCGTTGGTATATTTGTTATGATTGGTCTTATACTCCTGAGCATAATGGTTGTAAAATTCGGAAATTACAGTTATACAGAAAAACATTATGAGCTTATCTCAGTATTTAAGTTTACCAACGGTGTTGTTGTCGGTGCTCCGGTACGCTGTGCCGGTGTTGAAGTTGGAAAAGTGCAGGAACTCCGCTTTTCTGAAAAGAAAGAGTTTGGCGTTGATGTTGTGTGCAGTCTTAAGTCTGGGACTGTTATACGAAAAGATGCGCTTGTTGTGATCAATTCACTTGGAATTATGGGTGAAAAATATGTTGAATTCTTACCGCAAAGCATTACGTCGCCCGTTCTTTCTGATGGGGATGTCATAAGAGGAGTGGATCCGGTTGCCATGTCAGAGATTATGCAAGAAGGTCGCGATATTGCGCAAAAGGTCGATGATGTTATCGCTGACTGGAATAATGAAAAGATGCAGGAAAAAGTAAAACAGGCAGTGACAAATATTGAGAATATAACAAATGAGGAAACACAAGAATCAGTGAAAGCAATACTAGATAATGTCGAAACTATTACCGGTTCTCCAAATAAGGAGAACATTGAACGTGCGATAAAGAACTTTAGGGAATTCAGTGAGAACGCAAATAGAGTGACTATGAAAATAGAGGGTATAGTCGATGCAAATGAAGAATTCTTTAAGACATTCGGAAAAGATTTTTCAGATGCGATAAACTCATTTAAGAATGTTGTTAATAATATTGAAAAAGGAGAAGGCACAGTAGGACAATTAATAAAAGACGATGAGATCGGTAAAGATATAAAAGATTTTATCAAGGATATTAAAGCGAATCCATGGAAATTATTTATCCGAGGAAAAGAAAAAAAACCCTCCACAAACAAACAGCAGCAACAAAAAGTGTTCGGGATTTTCTGATACATTCTTTACTATCAAATACATATCTGTCCTAAATGTGTACATATGAGGTTGATAAATGCCCCCAAAATTAAAATCTGTCTATGTGTGCCGTGAATGTGGCTATACGCAATCGCAGTGGTTAGGAAAATGCCCGTCTTGCGACCAGTGGGACGTATTTGTCGAAGATGTTGTTTCCGGAAGTAACAGTAAAACTTCCGTCTCGCGAGCGTCCGTAATAGACAAAAAACCGGTAATGCTTAACTCAGTAATTGCTCCTATAGGGGAACGTATCCGGACAAACATTGGTGAGTTTGATAGAGTGCTCGGCGGTGGTATCGTAGATGGGTCACTTGTCCTTTTAGGCGGTGAACCGGGTATTGGTAAATCAACTTTGCTTTTACAAGTATGCGAACAGCTCGGTAACAATAATCAAAGAATACTCTATATTAGTGGTGAAGAATCTGTAGCGCAGACACAAATGCGTGCTCAGCGTTTAGGTGTAAAAGCCCAGAACATATATGTAATATCTGAAACAAATCTTGAAGTTGTTACAAACAGCATTGCTGAGCTTGATCCCCATGTGATTATAGTCGATTCTATTCAAATAATGTATTCTGAAACACTTGAATCAGCCCCTGGAAGCGTTGCGCAAGTGCGTGAAATCGCGAACAATTTTATGCGAATAGCAAAAGATACGTCGCGTGCGGTATTTCTTATTGGCCATATAACGAAAGAAGGCGCGATAGCCGGGCCGAAGGTATTAGAGCATATGGTTGATACCGTGTTATATTTTGAAGGCGACCGGTATCATGCGTATAGAGTGTTGCGTGCAGTGAAAAATCGATTTGGTCCGACAGATGAAATAGGAGTGTTTCGCATGGATAGCGAGGGACTGCAAGAAGTGAGCAATCCTTCTGAAATATTTTTGGCTGAGCGGCGTGAGAATATATCGGGATCAGTTGTTGTCACATCTGTTGAGGGGACACGGCCGATCTTGGTTGAGCTGCAAGCGCTGGTGACTCCTACTGCCTATGGCACCCCTAACAGAAAAGCACTTGGCGTTGATTATAATAGAATGATGCTTCTCCTTGCTGTTCTCGAGAAAAGAGTTGGCCTTGGTCTTTCGACACGGGACGTATTTATTAATGCTGTGGGTGGCGCAAAAGTATTTGAGCCTGCTATTGATCTGGGGATGGTTCTTGCCCTGTATTCTAGCTTTAAGGATGTTAATATTGATCAAAATCTTATTGCAATTGGTGAGGTTGGATTGGGTGGAGAATTGCGATCAGTGAGTCATGTAACGATGAGAGTTAAAGAAGGGATAAAACTGGGTTTTAGGAAATTTATTGTTCCTGAAAATGATGTAAAAAAATGCACCGGTAGTCTCGACCTAAAAGATATTGATATGTATGGCGCCCGTACGGTCAAAGATGCAATTGATGCAGCGGTAAGGTCTGTGGAAAGCAAAAGATAATGGGTGTAACACAAACAAAAAAAACAGTATGCATAATTGCCGCGGGTGGTACTGGATCTCGGCTTAAGAGTACAGAAGATAAACCATATGTACGTATCAATGGCGTTCCTTTGATTGTGCGTACGGTAGGTATCTTTAATCATCTGCAGTCTATAGATGCGGTGATTCTCAGTGTGCATCCAGAAAAAATAAAAAAGTGTAAAATACTTATGAAAAAGTACGGTATGCATAAGGTGAGTGCTATAGTAGCGGGAGGTGCTACCAGACAGGATTCAGTATACAATGGTTTATGTAGCGCGCCACCGGACACCGAACTTGTGGTTATTCACGATTGTGCTCGTCCGTTCACTGTGCCGTCACTCGTGACAAAGGCGGTAAAGTCAGCGAGAAAGTACGGTGGGGCAGTTGTGGGTGTGAGAGCATACGATACTTTGAAAAGAGTTGATAGTAGAGATATTGTCGAGAAGACAATTAATAGGACAATTATTTGCCATGCGCAGACACCACAAGTGTTCTCCTATCCTACGCTTTGTGAAATGTATAAAAAAGCAAAAACTCAGAAGTTATGTGCGACAGATGATTCGTTTTTGTATGAGAACTATGGGAGTACGGTAAAAATGGTTTTGCATGACTCGTGCAATATGAAAATAACGACAGCAGGGGATTTGAAATTAGCAAAGCTAATGTTTTTAGACAAAAATTCCGGGTGCAAGAGGAGGCAATCATGAGAGTTGGTATTGGATATGATGCACATGCATTAGTTGAAGGGCGTAGATTGGTGCTTGGCGGTGTTGAACTACCTCATGACAAAGGTCTTCTTGGTCATTCAGACAGTGATGTTCTCATACATGCCCTGTGCGATGCACTTTTAGGCGCTTTGGGGGCTGGTGATATCGGGCAACATTTTCCTGATACCGATATGCAGTATAAGGATATTTCAAGTGTGTTTTTTCTTGAAAAAATTCGTGAGCTATTGCATGAAAGAAAATATAAAGTAGTGAATATCGATACTATTGTTATTGCCGCTGAACCAAAGATAATGCCGCATGCAGATAACATGAAGCAGAATATTGCCCGCGCTTTAGATGTTGATCCTAGCAGTGTCAATATTAAAGCAACAACCACTGAAGGTTTAGGGTTTACTGGCGAAAAAAAAGGTATTGCAGCTCACGCTATTGTTAGTATAGTGTCTGAGTAGAGTATTAATTATGAGAACAATCATAGAAGGAACAGTATATGAATAAACAGTGTGGTGATACAGGTGTTCGAGTACGTTTTGCTCCGTCACCGACAGGATACATGCATATCGGTAATGCGCGAACGGCTCTCTTTAATTGGTTTTTTGCAAAAAAGCATAATGGTACATTCATTGTACGTATTGAAGATACTGACCGGGAGCGTTCAAAAGAAGAGTACACACAAGCAATGCTTGAAGATCTGAACTGGTTGCAATTACCGTGGAATGAAGGGCCTGATATCGGGGGAGAGTACGGACCGTATACGCAGTCTATGCGATCACAGCTTTATACCACGCATTTCGAAACACTCAAATCTAAAGGGCATATTTACCCCTGTTTCTGTCAGCCGGATGAGCTAGATTTCCGTCGCAAGGAAGCAATGAAAAATGGTACAGCGCCAAAGTATGATAATAGATGTCGGGACCTTACCGAAAAAGATATTCAGGAAAAAACCGATTTAGGAATAAAACCCTCGTGGCGCTTTAAAGTGCCCGAAAGAATTGTCCGTGTAGACGATATTATCCGTGGGACGGTTGAATTTGATACCAGTATAATGGGTGATTTTGTCATTATGAAATCTGGGGGGATCCCGACGTTTCATTTCGCGGTATGTATTGACGATGGACTGATGAAAATATCACATGTAATACGGGGAGAAGATCATCTCTCAAACACCCCTAAACATGTGCTTTTATTTGAAGCTCTAGGATATCCGTTACCATTATTTGCGCATATGCCTATGATAATGGGTCCTGACGGCCAGCGGCTTTCTAAAAGACATGGGGTTACTTCAGTGAGTGAGTTTAGGGAATTAGGATATTTACCTGAAGCGTTAAAGAATTATCTGGCGCTCCTCGGGTGGGCACCTAAGGACAATAAAGAGATTATGGGAATAGACGAAATGGTTGATGAATTTTCGCTTGAGTGTGTAAATAAATCGGCTTCTATTTTTGATTATACAAAGTTGAACTGGGTAAATGCAAATTATCTGCGCAATACTGATTGCGGAAGAATAACTGATCTTGCAATGCCCTATCTGGCACGTGCCGGTCTCATTAAGGAGAATGTTGACGAATGTCAAATGGAAGAAATAACAAAGATCGTGCAGTTGGTCCTGCCGTATTTACGTTGTCTTTCTGAGGTGAGTGAGCATGTTGAAAAAATTCTTAACGATACGATTGTTTTAGGTCCGGAAGAAAAAGAAATAGTGAAAGACAGTGCGATTCTCTTTCAGGAATTTATTAGCGGCCTTGGTTCAGAAGAGTGTGGGGTTGACTATGATTGGAAAGCGTATTTCAGTGCGGTGATGAAAAAAACCGGTCTTAAAGGAAAACAATTTTATATGCCACTCAGGATCGCTATTACAGGAAGTGCGCATGGGCCTGAACTTATTGATGTTATTAATATTTTAGGTAAAATCCGGTGTTGTGCTCGGGTCGGGAATATATTAGAACAGATACAATAGAGGATAGTACTATGACGTTGAACGTATTTAATACGATGAGTTCTCATAAAGAACCTTTTGTGCCTCGTGAGGAAAAAAAGGTCCGTATGTATGTATGCGGAGTAACAGTCTATGATGAATGTCATCTCGGGCACGCACGGTGCTATATTACCTTTGATATTGTGAAACGATATCTGGAGTATAAGGGATATCAAGTGACCTATGTGAGAAATGTCACCGATATTGACGATAAGATAATACAAAAAGCACAAAAAGCCGATGTATCCGATCTCTCGCAAGAGGTAAAGAATGTCACCGGTAAGTACTATGATTCTTTCAAGAAGCATATGCAGGAACTTAACGTATTGGAACCAACCAGAGAGCCAAAAGCGACAGAGCATATAGCGGACATTGTTCATGCGGTTACGACACTTATAGATAAAGGTTTTGCGTATACCGTAGATGGAGACGTTTATTTTGAAGTTGGGAAATTACCTTCTTATGGCAAGCTTTCAAAAAGAACCCTGGAGGATATGCTTGCCGGAGCGCGTGTCGAAATTAATAAAAACAAAAGATCACCAATGGATTTTGCCTTATGGAAGAAAGCCAAAGAAGATGAGCCTTCATGGGAATCACCGTGGGGAAAAGGCCGACCGGGATGGCATATAGAATGTTCTGTAATGTCGACAAAATATTTGGGAACAGCATTTGATATACATGGCGGCGGGCAAGACCTTATCTTTCCGCATCATGAAAATGAGATTGCTCAAGCCGAAGCGATTTCAGGTGAGCAATTTGTTCGTTATTGGGTTCATAACGGGTTTGTTACCGTTAATAAAGAAAAGATGTCAAAATCACTGGGTAATTTCTTTGCATTAAAAGATATTTTTAAGGAGTATAGCGGTAATGTCGTGCGTTTCTTTCTTATGACCAAGCACTATAGAAGTCCGATAGATTTTTGTGACGAAGAACTGCGTGAAGCGCAAAAAAATATTGAACGAATTGAAAATTGTATTGCACGTATTGTTGAAATCATTGAAAAAGATACAGTCATAAATGTAGAGAGTACTGAAAAAAGCACATGGATAAACCAATTTGAAGAAGCAATGGATGATGATTTTAATACTGCACGGGCAATAGCAGTCGTTTTTGATCTGAGGCATGAATTGAATAAGATTATGTCAGGATCGGGCGATCAATCGATGTTGCGCACAGGGTATAGTGACCTTGTCTTAATGCTCACTATTTTAGGGGTAACGTACCATGTGGTTGAGATACTAAAGGTACTGAAAGATGAGGAGAAATCAGTTGATAGTCTTGACGAAGTTCTCGCAAAAAAAGAACTATCTGAAAGTGATGTAAGAGATCTTATCAAAATGAGAAATTATGCCCGAAAAAATCGAGTGTGGGATAAGGCTGATATCATAAGAGATGCTCTGGGCACTCGGAACATATCTTTACAAGATGAACCTGATGGAACAGTTTATAGTATAGATAAAAGCTAAAGAGCTGAAATAAAATAGTGATATTAATGAAAGGTATTTATGAAAGGCGTTCTCTTAACATTTGAAGGTATTGAAGGATGCGGTAAATCAACACAAGCACAACTAGTATTTGATTACCTGCGCAAAAGGGGCTATCGAGTCTTTATGTCAAGAGAACCAGGAGGGACGTTCTTAGGCAAGAAGATCAGAGAGCTTGTTCTAAATAAGTCGTATGAAGGGATCACTGATATCACTGAATTATTTCTTTATTTGGCTGATCGTGCACAGCATGTTGATACAGTAGTGAAACCGCATATTGAAGATGGTGCTGTTGTTATTTGTGACAGATTTATTGATTCTACTTTTGTGTATCAAGGATATGGAAGAGGTATTGAAAAAGACTTTATTGTTAAAGCGAACAAAATAGCTACTCAGAAAATTATGCCTGATAGAACATTCATAATCGATATAGATATTTATACCGGGTTAAAAAGATCGGCACATCTCGAAAAGGAACATGCCCCGAAAGGAACGCTCGATCGCATTGAAGCTGAGACAGAACTTTTTCATGAACATATTCGAGAAGGGTTTAAGAGTCTTGCAAAGAAAGAGCCTAAAAGATGTGTGATCCTTGATGGTTCGCTCGAACTGCATGATATACACAAAAGCATTATTGCGAACGTCAATATGTTGTTAAAAAGAAAAAAAATATTTCGGTTTTAATAGGGGTGAATATGTCGTTTAAGGATGTACTCGGACATGAATCTATTGTAAGTAGACTTTTAAATAGCATATCGACCGGTAAGGTAGGGCATGCGTATTTATATTGCGGTGTGCGTGGTGTTGGGAAACGTTTTGTTGCGCTACAATTCGCTAAGGCACTTAATTGTACCCAAAGAGATATGGACTCGTGCGATACATGCGAGAGTTGCAAAAAAATAAATGGGATGAATCATGCGGATGTAAAATGGTACGGGCCGAGTGGGACATCACGTTTGATTAAAATCGAATCAGCCAGAGAAATAACAAAAAGTGCATATCTTAAGCCGTATGAAGCCAGAAAAAAAGTATTTATTATCTCAGATGTTGACCTTATGAATCCTGCGGCAAGTAATGCGCTTTTAAAGACACTTGAAGAACCGCCGGCTGATACGGTATTTGTTCTGACGACCTCACATAAGGATTCTGTTTTACCAACAATCTCTTCGCGATGTCAAATCATTGATTTTAATCCGGTATCGGTAAAATATATAGAAGATATACTGAGGCAAAGGTATAATCTAGATGAAAGTGATATTGAGCTCTATAGCGCTATTGCAGCGGGAAGGATCGGTAGGATTGAAACCATCTTAAATAGCGAGTATATGGCCAGAAGAAAAATGGTGCTTGAAGAGATAGTATCAGGTAAATGTTGCTCGATCACACATGTGGTGAGTTTTGTCGAAGGAATGTTAGATGCATTGCGTGATGAAAAGGACAAGCAAGAAGACGAGATAAAGGAATCAAGGGGTGAAATTACTGATATTGATAAAGCGTATATTGAAGGAGCTTTTAAAGATGAGATAATTGAAATGCTGCGGTTTCTTATACTGCTTTATAGGGATATCGTAGCCTGTAAAGTGGCCAGCGGATCGTACATTGTTAATGTTGATCATCGGGAAGTCATTGACACGCTTGCAGAAAAATATACACTCGAAAGACTTGAGGTTATCATTGAGTCAATTGAATATGTAAAAAATGCTATTATGGGTAATGGCAATCTGAAACTGGCCTTAGAATGTTTGTTTTTAAAGATCGGGGAAGCCGCCTAAAGTATTGGAGGCGGTCTCTGATATGTAATGATGTTTAAATAGAAGATTACGTGTTTGGAGAATATATGGAGAAATTTGTACAAGTCAGGATGAGAGAAGAAGGTAAAACACATTTTTGCATGGTAAACGATATTGAAACGGTTATCGGTGATTATGTTATTGCTGAATCAGAACGAGGCGTTGATTATGGGGAAGTTATTGGCGATCCTGAATCATTTCTTGATGCTGATGTTGAGAAACCGCTTCACAAAAATGTTCGTAAAGTAACACCTGAAGATATGAAAAAAATTGAATCAAATAAGAGTTCCGCAAAAGAAGCGTTTCAAACCTGTCAGCAAAAAATGCTGACACACAAACTGCAAATGAAGCTTGTTGATGTTGAATATACTTTTGATCGATCACGAATCGTTTTCTATTTTACCGCTGATGGACGAATAGATTTTAGAGAACTGGTTAAAGATCTCGCAAATGTATTTAAAGCACGTATTGAAATGAGACAAATAGGTGTGCGTGATGAAGCAAAAATACTTGGTGGGATCGGCTGCTGCGGAAGAAAGTTGTGTTGCGCGCAGTTTCTGAAAGATTTCGATCCGGTAAATATAAAAATGGCGAAAGTACAGCGCCTATCACTAAATCCAAACAAGATATCAGGCTTATGCGGACGGCTTATGTGCTGTCTTAAGTATGAGTTTAAGACATATAAGCATCTCGAGAAATGTTTGCCGCGAGAAGGAACATTGGTGCGTACAAAATACGGTGATGGTAAAGTGGTTAATCTTAATATTCTGAGACAGACGGTTATGGTAGAGATTGAAAATGACAGGACGATGGATGTTCCGGTCAAAGAGTTAACAATACTGAAGGCAGAATCAAAAGACTCAGGTAAAAACAAAAAACAATAGTGGATTCTCAATTATGAAAAAACGTTTTTATGTCACAACAGCAATCGATTATGTCAATAGCAGTCCTCACTTGGGGACAGCCTATGAAAAAATTGGCGCTGATGTGCTTGCACGTTTTAAACGAATGTTTGGATATGAAACATTTTTCTTAATGGGCACTGACGAACACAGTCTTAATGTCGAGAAACAGGCTAAGGAAATGAACATGACGCCGAACGCATATTGCGATGATATGATCGCAAAATTCAAGGATGCGTGGAGTCATTTGCATATTTCATTTGATGATTTTATTCGTACAACAGAGAAACGCCATATTGATACCGTGCAGGAAATGTTCAAAAGGATA
>Ga0207996_1000933_pt1 | contig 22796 bp, 21 predicted proteins | sample AntAceMetag02UKG_FD_184773 | JGI IMG/M metagenome (GOLD analysis project Ga0207996, IMG submission 184773) | Saline lake microbial communities from Ace Lake, Antarctica - Antarctic Ace Lake Metagenome 02UKG (SPAdes) (version 2) | ecosystem: Environmental > Aquatic > Non-marine Saline and...
TTTAGCCGTCTGCACTGCACCTGAGGGTGGTAAAGGCGAAGGGGCGGTTCGCCGTATCCCCCTTGCCTCTGGCAGGGCTCCAACAAAGGGGCTTAAGCGTGGAATATAAAGGGAATATAGGGTCGGACCAAGCTATCTTGCTGAGATGTCGAATTAATGGAGCTTAAAACATGCTGTTTTTGTTCTTAGAGCCGTCTTTTTAGCATCAAAAAGTACCTTCTAAGCAAAAAGACGCTCAGTCGTCTTGGAGGAGGAAACTGTTCTGAGGGAAGTGCCAGTTCCTTACAATACGCTTTTTGAGGGTAAAAAGAGTGCTTTAAGGCCTGATAATAGCTATTCTATGAACGTAAACAACGTTGATTCAGCAGGATAGCTTGGTCCGACCCCGTATTTACCCCGAGCAATCTGTCTACGAACCAAAGGGATGCACTTAATCATGATTACCCTGGCCTTTGCCCAGATGGCCTACTATTTCTTTGTGTCGCTCACAAAATTTGGCGGCAGTGACGGGCTCAGCCTCTATAATCGTAATAGTTTTCCGGGGTTAGATCTAGGCAGTGATGTTCAGTTTTATTACCTCTGTCTGGCTGTTTTGGTGGTATTCCTCGTTATGGCTCACCGGTTGGTGCAATCCCCTTTTGGTCGGGTTGTTTCAGCTTGTCGCGAGAATGAACAGCGGGTACAGGTGCTTGGTTTTGCAAGTTATCGCTATAAGCTAGCCTGTTACACTTTTTCTGATGCTGCAGCAGGTCTGGCCGGAGCATTGCTTGTCAATCAGAGTGAATTTATCAGCCCCGGACTTATGCACTGGACAAAATCCGGTGAACTTATGGTCATGGTACTGCTTGGTGGCATGGGAACATTGACCGGACCGGTTCTTGGAGCTGCCACCTTACTCCTTATGGAAGATGTCCTTGCCATGTACACCGAGCACTGGATGATTATTTTAGGTCCCTTTCTGATCATTGTAGTCCTGTTTGCCAAAAGAGGTCTGTATGGATTGTTAACGGGAACAGGTGGTAACAATGGGTAAACCACTCCTTCAGGCCAAAGGCTTGTGCAAACATTTTGGCGAGCTGCAGGTATGCAGGAACCTTGATCTGGACATTGCAAACGGAGAATTGCATGCTCTGATTGGTCCCAACGGGGCTGGCAAAACTACGGCTTTAAACCTGCTCACCGGTTTGCTCACGCCGGATAGTGGCCTCCTTTTTCTGAATGGCTGCGATATAACAAAAACATCCGTACATAAACGCGCGTTGCTGGGGCTCGCCCGTGCTTTCCAGGTGACCTCGCTCTTTAATGACTTCAGTGTGCGCGAAAACCTGATGCTGGCAGTACAGGCACAGCAGAGAACAGGCTTTCGTTTCTGGTCGAAGGCCACTGGTGACAGCAAACTCATGGCATCGGCAGATGAATATGTGGAACGTATGGGGCTCACTGAGAGAGCTGCAGTTCTTGCAGGGAATCTCTCCCACGGAGAACGTCGTCAACTGGAGATGGGAATGGCCCTTGCCACAAAACCGGCAATGTTGCTTCTTGATGAACCCATGGCAGGGCTCGGGCCCGGTGGTACACTGAAACTCTGCGAATTGATTGAAGGGCTTAAGGGTGAAGTCACCATTTTGCTGGTGGAGCATGATACGCAGGCAGTGTTTGCCTTGGCCGACCGGATATCCGTTCTGGTGCAGGGTTAGGTGGTGGCTACTGATTTGCCGCAGCTGATTCGACAGAACAGTCTCGTTCAGGAAGCGTATCTCGGAGGATCATAATGCTGCGTCTCGAAAATGTAAAAACAGGTTACGACGCTGGACTAGCACTGTTTGGGGTGAATCTTGAAGTGAAAGAGGCCGAGGTTGTGGCTCTCCTTGGCCGCAATGGCATGGGGAAAACCACAACGATCCGTTCCATTATCGGCCTGACCCCGCCCCGCTCAGGGAAAATTGTCTTCAACGGAGTAGAGATCCAGAATCTTGCCAGCTATAAAATAGCCCGTCTTGGTATTGGTTTGGTACCGGAAGGCAGACAGATTTTTCCCACCTTGAGCGTACGTGAAAACCTGCTGGCCGTTGCTGCAAACCACAGTAAACATCATGATCCATATACCATGGAACGTGTTTTTTCTATTTTCCCACGGCTTGAAGAGCGGCAGAAACAGTCAGGTGGCAGTCTGTCCGGTGGTGAACAGCAGATGCTGGCCATTGCCCGTGCCCTCATGATCAATCCTTCCCTGCTGCTGCTTGACGAGGCCACCGAGGGCTTGGCACCCCTGATCTGTCAGGAAATATGGAGTGGGCTGGATACCTTAAAGAAACGAGGCTTGTCCATCCTGGTAATTGATAAGGATATAGAGGCCCTGATAAGCATCAGTGATCGTACCTATATCATGGAGAAGGGTGAAGTTGTCTGGAGTGGAGAGAGTAATAGTAATACTCTGCCCACAGACCTTACGATGCGTTACCTTGGTGTATAGGGCTCGGTGGAGACAAGGGGGATCGTGTTAATACTGTTTAGGTCCAATCCATCACAACCTTACCGGTACTGCCGGATTGCATTGCCTCAAATCCAGCTTCAAAATCATCAATCGAAATTCGGTGCGTAATAAGTGGCGAGAGGTCGAGACCGTCTTCGACAAAGGCTATCATTTTGTACCAGGTTTCAAACATCTCACGCCCGTAAATACCCTTGAGATTGAGCATTTTGAAAATTACCTTGTTCCAGTCGATCTCAAAACTGGTCGGGGCAATACCAAGAATCGCAATTTTGCCGCCATTGTTCATTTTGTCTATCATGTCGCGGAAAGCAGTTGCTGCACCAGACATCTCCAGACCCACATCAAAGCCTTCAGTCATTCCAATTTTCTTCATGACATCACTGAGTTTTTCTTTGCTTACATCGACTCTATATTCAATTCCCATTTTACGGGCAAGCTGTAAACGTTGTGGATTGATGTCGGTGATCACCACTTTACGGGCGCCGCAACGCCGCGCCACTATTGCAGCCATGATGCCGATAGGGCCGGCACCGGTGATAAGAACGTCTTCGCCAGGCAGATCAAAACTTAGCGCAGTATGTACAGCATTACCGAAGGGATCAAAGATCGCAGCTATTTCGTCTGGAATATCATCGGGAATAAGCACGACATTTGATTGAGGGATGCAGACGAATTCAGCAAACGAGCCGGGACGGTTTACCCCGACACCTCGTGTGTTACGGCATAAATGGGCCCTCCCGGCACGACAATTGCGACAAGTACCACAGGCGATATGGCCTTCACCGGAAACCCGCATGCCTATGCTGTAGCGATCTACGGCGGAACCGGTTGCAACAATTTCACCGCAAAATTCATGGCCGACAACCATTGGTACCGGAATTGTAGTCGCCGCCCATTTGTCCCAATTCCAGATATGAACATCGGTGCCACAGATGGCAGTTTTTGTAATCTTAATTAATACATCATTGGCGTCTGGAACCGGTACTGGAACCTGTTCCATCCACAGACCCGGCTCCGCCTTTGCCTTGACCAGCGCTTTCATCATAGTGCTCATGAGATTTCCTTTGGAATAACCCTCAACTCACGACCGACCTGTGCAAAGGCGTCAACAACATGGTCAATATCGCTTTTACTGTGAACCGCAGACATCTGGGTTCGTATACGTGCCTGGCCCTTTGGCACGACGGGAAAGAAAAATCCTGTCACGTAAACGCCTTTGCCTAGCAAGCGTGTGGCCATCTCTTGAGCAAGTTTTGCATCACCCAGCATAACCGGGATAATCGGATGACTGCCGCCTCCCAGGGTAAAACCCAGTTTTTCCATTCCCTGACGGAAGTGTTTGGAGTTGGATGCCAGTTTCTCTCTTAGAGCGCCTCCATTCTCAATAAGATCAAGTACCTTCAACGAAGTGGCAGTAATCACCGGGGCCAGGGTGTTGGAAAACAGATAGGGCCGGGAGCGCTGCCGCAGCCATTCCACAATTTCTTTGCTGGCACAGGTATAGCCACCCGACGCTCCGCCTAAGGCCTTGCCCAGTGTACCGGTAAGGATATCCACCCGGCCTTCCACATTGCAGTATTCCAGAGAGCCGCGGCCATGGTCACCGACAAAACCCACCGAATGACTGTCATCAACCATAACCATTGCGTCATATTTCTCAGCCAGATCACAGATGCCGGACAAATTGGCAATAATTCCGTCCATGGAAAACACACCGTCTGTGGCAATAAGTTTAAAGCGGGCATCACCGGCCTTTTTTAATTCGGCCTCCAGTGCCGACATATCGTTGTTTGCATAGCGGTAGCGCTTAGCCTTGCAGAGCCTGATACCGTCAATAATCGAAGCGTGATTGAGGGCATCAGAAATAATGGCATCTTCCGGGCCAAGCAGGGTTTCAAACAGGCCGGTATTGGCGTCAAAACAGGAAGAATAAAGGATAGTATCCTCCATTTTGAGAAAGCTTGAGATTTTCTCTTCCAACTGTTTGTGTTCTTCCTGGGTGCCGCAGATAAAACGTACTGAAGCCATGCCGTAGCCGTAGCGATCAAGAGCCCGTTTACCGGTTTCGATTAACTCAGCATTGTTGGCCAGGCCAAGGTAATTGTTGGCACAAAAGTTGAGAACTTTTTCACCCGTTGCAAGTTCGATTTCACCGGCCTGTTTGGAAACAATAACCCGTTCGGATTTATAGAGGCCATCTGCATGCAGGCCGGTCAGTTGAGTATTCAGGTAATCAAGAAATTTTTGTGACATTTTGTCTCCATTATTCTATTCCTGCGATAAACGGGAAGAGCAGCGAAAAGGGTGCCTAGATTAATTCTTCTGTAAAACTCAACGCATCACCTTTGATGTGAATTCTTATTAAATGAATCTGCATCTCCGAACTTCCCCAATTTTCCAAAAATAAAAACTGATTGTCATTACCCATACGGTTGCTTGAAGAGAGCGTCCCAACCATGTACTGGGTAAAGGAGTTTTTTAAATAGAGATCACTGCTTTTTTGCAAATCAAGTCGGTGGGTGTGTCCACAGAAAATATCTTTTATTTGATGTTCTCTCACAAAATCAGTTACGTGGAAGGAACTACGAAGCGGTTCTTTGTCCATGGTCAAAATCGAGTGGTGAATCAACAATAGAGACGTATCATATTTAAGATGTTTGATTTTTTGGGAAAAGCCCTTTAAAATTTCTTTATCAACGTAGCCTTCGTCTTCATACAAAACAGTAGAATCTAAACAGATAATCAGTACAGTTTTTTTAGCAATGGTTACTAGTTTGATGTAATTAATGTCGGTGAAATGATCGTCTAGCCTTGTGATATCGTGCTGTAAATACAGGTGTTCTTTAACCGTTTGCTTTGGGTTTAAAGGTAAAATACGCTCACCCTGACCGATATATTTTTTAAAGTATTCATGTGAGTGCATATTTCTTTTATCATGATTACCTGCAATGGAGATGACATGTTCACAGCGTAACCCTTTGAGGAACTGCTCCGCCTCCGTGTATTCACTTTCCAGGCTATCAGATGTATTGTCACCCGTATTAACAATCAGATCGGCGGCATATGAGTTGATTTTATCCAGCAACAGTGCGTCATTGCCATCCCAATGACGTGTTCCAAAGTGCAAGTCGGATATATGTAAAATATTCATTTCTGTTTTCTCAGTTATTTGGTGATTTCAGGACGTAGAATTTTGTGCTACAAGTGTCCGGAAAATCTTTCATAATCTTAGTTTAGTGGATTTGTATTTGAAATACATCTCAGTACGACATATCAGAGGATCTGGCTGAGAAACAGCCTGGTTCGCTCATGCTGTGGGTTGTTGAAAAATTCGCCAGGTTCATTTTCCTCTACTATTTGACCCTGATCCATTAAAATTACACGGTCGGCAACGGTCTGGGCGAACCCCATCTCATGGGTCACCACGATCATGGTCATTCCCGTATCGGCAAGCTCAATCATAACCTCAAGGACTTCCTTGATCATCTCTGGATCAAGTGCTGAAGTCGGTTCGTCAAACAACATAATTTTAGGGTTCATACACAACGAGCGGGCGATGGCCACGCGCTGCTGCTGGCCACCAGAAAGCTGGCCGGGAAATTTTTCGGCCTGTTCCGGAATTTTCACCCGTTCAAGATACTTCATGGCAAGGTCGTGAGCATCGGCTTTAGGCATTTTCCTGGTCCAGATTGGGCCGAGGGTGAGATTCTCGATAATGGTCAGATGGGGAAATAAATTGAAGTTTTGAAAGACCATACCAACTTCAGTACGGATATGATCAATGTTCTTCAAATTTCTGTTGAGTGTTATGCCATCGACAACGATGCTACCGCTTTGATGCTCCTCAAGGTTGTTGATACAGCGGATAAGGGTTGATTTTCCAGATCCTGACGGGCCGCAGACCACGATCCGCTCACCCGCGTGAACAGCCAGATTAATGTCCTTCAGCACGTGAAAATCGCCATACCACTTATTTACCTGAGTAAACGCAATGATAATTTCAGTGGAAGCGGCAGAGACCAGTTGTTCCCTAGCCTTCTCGGTCTCCTGTCTCTTTGTTTTTGTCATATTTTCTACCCTGTACGATTAGCTGATCAATTGTGATGGTCGGTTGAAAGTTTTGCTTCCAGGTGGCGGCTGTATTTTGACATGGTAAAACAGATCAAAAAGAACAGAATTGCTCCAAATACCAGCGGCTCTTTATGAAGTCCAAGCCATGGTAAATCCTTACTGATCGAGCGTAACATGCCGAGAACATCGAACAGGCCAATGATGGACACCAGTGTGGTATCTTTCAGCAGGCTGATAAAATTACCCACAATATTAGGGATCATATGCTTCAGAGCCTGGGGCATGACAATCAGGCCCATGGTCTGCCAATAGCCAAGACCTATGGTGTGAGCCCCTTCAAACTGCCCCTTGGGAATGGTCTGCAGGCCACCGCGAACGGTTTCAGCCATATAGGCGGCGTTAAACAGACAAACGGCGATGATAACCTGGACCAGCTTGTTGAGGACAAAACCCTGGGGCATAAACAGTGGAAACATCGTTGTTGCCATAAACAGTACGGTAATTATAGGTACTGACCGGAAGAGCTCGATAAATGCGGTACTGAGTACCCTGATTACCGGCATCCTGGAGCGTCGGCCAAGGGCAAGAATAATCCCGCCCGGCAGTGCCGAGGCAATGCCGATCCCGGCGATAACGAGGGTGAGAAACAAACCGCCCCATTTGGTCCAGGGCACCCTTTCAAGAGACCAGCTCATTTGCCACACATAAACCAACAGAAAGATGAGTGCCAGAAAGCCAAGAAATATATTGCGCTGAGTTTTATCGGAGAGTTTTTTTCTGCCGGCCAAAGAGGAGAGAAATTCAGGCAGACTGCGACCGCTGAACAGACCAATGATTGAATGCATGGTATTGGCCACCAGGCAAACGATTGCCACTGTGAGCATTATCTGCATGAAGATTCCTTTCGCGCTGCCTGCAAAAAGGTATCCCCCAAGAAAAGGATAGAGAAATACTGTGGTCATACCAATGGATATCTTCGCCTTGACCCTTGGCAGCCAGAGCGGTACCATCCATATGAAAAGGAGGAACAGGCCAAGATTAATCCGCCACAACTCCTCTCGCGGATAGCGGCCATAAAAAATATTATCCAGCCAGGCAATGATACCTGCCCAGCAGGCACCATCAGTACTGATTGCGAAACATTCACGCCGATTCTCAGCGATCCACACAGCATCGGCAATCCCCCACACCCACAGCCCCTTTACCGCCATATAGATAATATAGAGGGTAAAGAAGGTGAGAAGCGTGTTGAACACAGAGCTGAACAAATTCTTGCGCATCCATCCTAAAACGGATGTTTCAGCTAGAGGTGCCGCTATAGCGGGTGTTGTTACTGTTTTTATGGTAGCCATAATCAGCGCTCCACCAACTGGACTCGTTTGTTGTAAATATTCAGAAGCCACGAAATGAGTAGACTGATGAACATGTAAAAGGCCATTGTCATGCCAACCAGCTCAATTGCATAGCCTGCCTGATTCAACGATGTCTGCATAAAAAGAGAGACCAGATCAGGATATCCAATGGCGATGGCCAACGATGAGTTCTTGATTGTGCTCATCCAGTTACTGATCATTGGCGGAACAATGGCAGGCATTGCCTGAGGAATAATGACAAGAGACATCACTCGCCCTCCCCTGAGGCCAATGGAGTGCGCAGCATCATATTGTCCCTTGTTCACCGATAAAATACCGGCACGTACCATCTCGGCCGTATAGGAAGCGTGATAAATGGACAGGGCAACCAGGAGAGTCACAAAAGAGGGCGGAAGGGTTGCGCCCCCGACAAAGTTGAATCCCTCAAGTTGCGGTAAATCCCAGCCAAGTGGCATTCCTGTCATAAGATAGACTGTTCCAGGGAGAAAAATCAGGAATGCAGCAGAAGGGATAAAGGTTGAGAAAATTTGTCCTGTTTTGTCCTGACGTTTTTTAGCCCAGCGCCTAAGTATAACGACAGCGAGTATTGCGATTATAAGTGCTACTCCGGTTAACCAGAAAAGTTTACCCGGTACCGGCCATGGCATATACAAACCACGATTATTGAGAAGCAGAAGCTCTGCACCAGCAGAGAGGTCTATACTATTCCTGACCTTGGGCAGTAGGGAGAAGACTCCGATATACCAGAAAATAACCTGAATCAAGAATGGCGTGTTGCGGAATATTTCCACATATGCAAGAGCCACCTTGGAGACCAGCCAGTTTTTGGAAAGTCTTAAAACACCAATGAAAAATCCAAGTATAGTGCTGAATATAATTGCCAGAAATGAAACATAGAGTGTGTTGAGAATACCAATGATGAAGATGCGGCCATATGTTCCGACCCCGGCTTCATTGGGAATAAGTTTGAAGTATGAGTCAAATCCGGCTGCAACGTTCAGGAAGCCGAACCCCGTTTGCATGCCGCGTGCTTCAAGATTTTGAGCTGTATTGCTGACAAGGTACCAGCCAGCCAGACCTACGGCCGCTACGGTCAGAATTTGGTAGAAAATCGAGCGAACGCGCTCATCATGGAAAAAGTCAAACTGCTCTTGTGGTCTGATATGTACGGGCTTTTTGCTATTATCACTGGCTGCCACAACATCTCTCCCTTGATGTTCGTTCTTTTTACAGCGCAACGTATCGATACCAAAACAACCTGTAAGTTGGTTTGGTATCGATTGCTAACACTACAGTTATAACTTAAGTATTAGTACTAACGCATAGGCGGAGAATACATCAAGCCGCCGTTGGTCCAGAGTTCGTTAAGAGTTCCCTTACGCTGAATGCCAAGAGCCCCTTCTCCGCTGCCGATATATTTTTCGTAGTTTTCGCCGTAATTACCCACCTGTTTGATGATGTTATAAGCCCAATCCTTGGAAAGGCCTAATCCTTCGTGGATGTTACCCTCAACGCCCAGCATGCGGCGAACATCAATATTTTTTGAGTTGGCACGCATATCATCAACATTGGCACTGGTAACACCGAGTTCTTCAGCGTTTATCATGGCAAACAGTGACCATCTAACTATGTCGCCCCACTGGTTGTCCCCGTGTCTTACGGCAGGACCAAGAGGCTCTTTAGAAATAGTTTCAGGCAGAATCATATGATCAGCAGGAGTTGGAAATGAAACAATATTTGCGGCCAAGGATGATTTATCAATCGTTACCGCATCACATCCGCCTTTAAGATATGTGTCATCACGGACATTCCAGTCCTCAAAGGTAACAGCACTGATATTGAGATCATGTTGCCGGCTGAAATCCGACAGATTCAGTTCACTGGTTGTGCCGGTGGTCACACACACCTTGGCACCCTTTAGTTGCAGCGCACTGGTGATGCCGCTGGATTTGAGAACGGTAAAGCCCTGACCATCATAGAAATTGGGTGTTACAAAATCTAAGCCCAGCTGGGTGTCACGTGACATTGTCCAGGTCGCTGTGCGGCATAAAAGATCAGATTCGCCATTGGCAAGAGCAGTAAAGCGTGCCTGACTACTGACGGATTGGATCTCCATTTTCTTTTTGTCACCAAAAATAGCGGCTGCCACAGCCTCACATACGGAAACATCAAGGCCATACCAGTTGCCGTCGGCATCGAGATTGTAAAAGCCACCTGAAGGCGTGCCAACCTGACAGCGTAAATGGCCGCGTTTTTTGACGATATCCAGGGTGTCACCTGTTGAAGCGGCAGCAGGTGATGCCATTACAGCAAATGCTACAACCGATGTGAGTAGTGTTGAGAGTTTCATTGAACCTATCCTCCATTCAAAAGTTTTTGATTCGATGACAAGTAATCATTTTACGAACCACCGATCATGAAGGTGAAAAACAAGAAGTTTTTCACCACGTTTTTTTCACTCGAAGTAGACCTTGATGACTAGCTTTTGGTATAAGAAACAGAGTATCAGGGCCTTATGGTTATTCTTTCTCTTAGTGCTTATTATGTATTGAAAATGCCTTCAAAGCTGCGCCGAACATGCTGTTTCATAAGTTTTCCAGCTTTATCCGCATCTCTTTTTGCTATGGCCTCCGTGATTTCTATATGCTGGGCTGGAGAAATCTTAAACTCTCTCTCTGCCATGCTCAACTTGAATTGATAATAACGAAAGAAAATATAGCTGTTTGATCGCCAGAAAATATGCTGGCTATATTGCTGCAAGTATTTGTTTTTACTTATGTGTGCTATGAAGTTGTGAAAGGTTTCATTAATTTCTGAATACCCGATGATATCTCCCGATTCTCCAGTCTCCACTTCCTTCTGAAGAATCCTCTGCAGTTTGTCAATCTCTGCATCCGAGGCATGGAGAGCGGCGGATGCTGCTGTCTGAAACTCTATATTCTCACGTGCAAAAAAAACATGCTCCGCATCTTCAGGGCTCAAAGGAGGGATAAAGCATCCTTTCTTACTCTTTTTGTCGAGAAAACCTTTGGCTACCAGTTGTCCCAGAGCATAATGTACCGGGGTTCGGCTTTTTAAGTTTAAACGTTCGGTTATTTCAGTTTCGAGAAGAAAATCACCGGGCTTGTAGTGGTTTTCAAGGATTAATGTAATGATTGAATCGTATGCAAATTCTTCAAGATTTTCTTTCTTTATCATTTTTTATCCCATCTTTGGCGTTTATTAACAAACGCATCAATGTGCACATTAATGCATTTGTTGCTTGCGGTGTCAAGAAAAATTAAGTGTGGTAGTGAAGTCTCTATTGTTAAAAAAGGAATTTATCGATACCGAAAATTGAGAACAAAGATAATGTGTGAGGAGGAGAGGCAGGAATATAGGGTCGGACCAAGCTATCTTACTGAAATGTCGAATTAATGGAGCTTAAAACATGCTGTTTTTGTTCTTAGAGCCGTCTTTTTAGCATCAAAAAGTACCTTCTAAGCAAAAAGACGCTCAGTCGTCTTGGAGGAGGAAATTGTTCTGAGGGAAGTGCCAGTTCCTTACAATACGCTTTTTGAGGGTAAAAAGAGTGCTTTAAGGCCTGATAATAGCTATTCTATGAACGTAAACAACGTTGATTCAACAGGATAGCTTGGTCCGACCCCGTATTTGTTTGTATTTGTTTACCCACCTGAATATGGTGATGAATTAGATGCCGTAGCCGATACTGTTGAAGAAATTTCCTCTACAATTGATTCAGAAAAATAAATACATGCCAACAAAACGCTGCAAGGGACCTGCGAGCAGCGCGGTTTTCCGAAGTTCAGTCCTGCTGTCAAAGTCTCAGGTATATCAAAGTTCAGTGCTGTAAATCTCGCAGGCCCCTGAGCTCGGCCGTTCTGTTTCAAATAATAACAAAAAAAACATTGGGCACCAAGCCAAGTAATTAGTACCACAGTAATCATGTGATTTACATTTTTCCTCAAACAAAACAAGTGCAATATCAACATGTTAACTATTCGTTTGATCTAACAAAATTGACCAGAAAAGAAATTATTCTCTACAAATATTTAGCACTTTACCCTTCCTCTATTTACTTTACACATCAAAAGAATTATATTGATGTGTAAACAATACGGGAGGAATTTAAATGGCTACAAATCTTGCAATCGATGATCGGCTAATTAATGAAGCTAAAACAATTGGAAAACATCGTACAAAAAAGGGAGTCGTTACAGAAGCTCTACAAGAATATATTCAAAGGCGAAAACAAACTGAAATATTTAATATTTTCAACAAGATAGACTTCGACCAAGATTATGATTATAAAAAACAAAGAACTATAAAATGAAAATCATAATTGACACTTGTATTTGGTCGCTAGCCCTACGAAGAAATGAGCCTCAGAACAATCCTTATGTCATCGAACTCCAAGAATTAATAAAAGAAATTCGTGTTCAACTCATTGGGTCAATTCGCCAAGAACTTCTTTGTGGCATTAAATCAAAAAAACAATTTAATCTCCTTAAAACTCACCTAAGAGCCTATGACGATTTAAACCTCGAAAAACAAGATTATGAACTGGCTGCTGAATATTTTAACACAGCAAGACAAAAAGGAATCCAAGGATCAAATACAGATTTCCTTATTTGTGCAATATCAACAAGACATAATATGCCAATTCTCACTACAGATAAGGATTTTGTAAATTTTCAGGCAGTCTTTCCTGTAAAACTTCATAATCCAAGGATTTTACATTAAAAAAACCGATTTTCAAAACATTTAACCAAGAATCCTAAGCACATGAAATAACAGAACAATAGGTTCAACGCCGACCCGCGACCACGTGCGATTTCTTGAGCTAGACTCAACAATTGACAACGCTCAAAGTTATTTGCCAAACTGGTTGGCGGGCGGGTTAACTTGAGCGTTCGGCGATAAAAACATGACCAAAGTTATCAGCCTATATACGTAATAGATCCTATTTTTTTCTTTTAAATTGTAGTGTTACCTCTGTCTAATTCTTGTCATTTTATCCTCTGATGTCAAGTTTTTCCTCCGATGGTAGCTCCGTTAAGGGCCGATTCCGAGAATGGGCCTAACAAACGCTCGTCGGAGGAATCGGCCCTTAATGGAGCGGAATTTCACCTCAGTTTTCATTCCAGTTGATATGTCGATGTTTTCTCCATCACCACTTCCATAGCGTTGAAATAATCTCGCTGCACTTTTAGGTTCAACAACTTACTGTAGCGCTGGGTTGTCTTGATTTTTGAGTGACCAAGTATCTCCTGAATACTGACTATATCAGCATCTGCGTTAAGTAATTGTGTGGCCATCGTATGGCGCAGTCTATGGCAAGTTACAGAAACACCACTTTCTCGAGCGTAATATTCTACTCTCTTTTGTATCGCACGAACAGAGATTGGTTTTCCTCTGCAACGTCCTTTTACAGCCAGAAAGATTTGTTGGTCTTTCGTTTTTGGCCGTTTTCGCAAGTATCTTGCCAAGGCTACTGCTGCATCATTGCTGATATACACAATCCTACCCCTGGCACCTTTCCCTGCCCTGATAAGGATCTTACTGCGCCTGTAGTCAATAACATCAAGAGTAAGATTCACCACCTCCTGGACGCGTAAGCCACAGCGCAGCATGAGCATGAATATGGCAAGGTCTCGAATGCATGAGATGTTCCTGAGAAACAACTCAATGTCGTTGTCATGGAGATACCTTGGCAAAGGATGTGGTTCACGAAGCATCTGCCCTCTGGCAACTGGATTGTCTAAAGGAATTTCTTCCTCAACAATAAGGAAATCATAGAAACCTCGAAGAGTTGAGAGGTGAGCATTGATACTTAGTGGAGACATTTTCTTTTCCAACAAGTAATCAATATATTGTTTCACCTCTTTTGCAGATATTTCTTCCACTCGAACCGACACCCAGGTATTGAATAACTTCAATCTGTTCAGGTAGTTTTTAACGGTCAGTTCTGAGTAATTCTTTCTCTTCAAATACAGCCTGTAGTTCAGGATTGATTCGGTCATATTCATGATTCTCTCCTTTTTCTATAACTGTCATTGCTTTGAAATAAGCTTCTTCCCGTGTGGTATCAGATATCCTTGCGTATCGAAGCGTAAGTTCAATATCGAGATGGCCCAGAAGTTGTTGCAGTACTTCCAGGCGTAATCCGGCATTGAGCATGTCTGTTGCGAAAGTATGCCTCAACGAATGAAGGCTATACCCTCGTTGTTCAAGACCAGCTTTTTGTATAGCCTTTTTCATTATCATCCAGGCACCAACATAGGATAGCTCCTGTCCCTTATTGCCATAAAACAGGTATTCACTATCCCGCTTTCTCTCAGCCAGCCACTTATTCAACGCCTGCTCTGCTTCACGGCTATAGTAAACAACCCGGCCATGGAAATTCTTTGCTCCAATAAATAACAAGATCTTACATTCCGACAGAATGATGTCCGCCATCTTCACTTGAAGAAGCTCTCCAATGCGCATTCCTGTGTGCAGTAACAACAAGATGAGAGCCCGATCTCTTGTTGACGTTATGCCTGCAAGTATCGGCTTCAAATCTTCAGTCGGAATGGCCCTTGGCAGTACCTCAGGTGCTTTGATGCTGATTTTTTTATAGAGAATATCCAAAGGTAAGAGCTCGTGATCAACCAGATACTTGAGAAAGGTGTAGACTGTTTTTAAATGATTCCTGATTGAATTGACCATAAGCCCTCTTTCTTGCTCATGGTCAACATAGGCGGCAATATCTTTTCGGAAGATATTATCTACTCTGGTATTTCTGACTTCTTGCAGGAATAGCAAAAAACTGTGCAGTGTTTGACCGGTTTGGCTTACCGTACTGATTGTAAGATTACGACGATATTTATCGTAAAGATGGGCTATGACGTATTCATAGCCGGGCAAACAACTCTGCTCAAGTTTGTCCACTGCCCGATTAAGAATCCGCCGTCGTTTGCTGGGACGATAGACATACAATGCCCCGGCAAAGGGAAGGAAAAGTTTCTCCATAGCTCCCACACTTTGCCTGGCACGATGCTGGAGCGGAAAGATAAGATGTGATTTGGATGATTGAGTAGACTCACTCCAATCAATAGGGTAGTAATTCTCTAATATATCACTTTGTACGGTCATACTGTCCTCCTTCTTCTTTTGTAGAAAAAACAGGATATTGATGACCTTATTGTATCATAGTCTCAATTTTTTTTATTACGTATATTCAGGAAGATGGTAAACCAATCATTTCTGTGAAACGTTTGTCATTGCCATTGATATTCTTTATACTTGTCGCTATTTAACGGGCATATCTAGCAATAGCTAATTCTGATCCGATGGGATAAAAGAATAGAAAAACTAATTGTCCTGTTAGCACGCCTGAGATTTATCTATGCTGGAAAGAACTATTGCTTTATAATTACGTGAAAATAGGTTTTTAAATGAAAATAAACTATAACTATAGAAGGTTACCCATGGTAAAAACAGTTACTAAACTAACATTGATTTTTTTTGCACTTATAGCCTTTTTTCCGAATCAAGGGCTAGCTTCTTCGGACAAGCCAAATATCGTATTGATTTTTATGGATAACTTTGCTTATGGAGAATTGGGCAGTTATGGCGGTGGCATTACAAGAGGTGCTGCTACACCACAATTAGATAAACTTGCAGATGAAGGATTTCGTAGTACCAACTTTAATGTAGAAGCGCAATGTACGCCATCAAGAGCTAACCTCATGACAGGAAGGTATGCCATCCGAACTGGTAGCACCACAGTTCCGGGAGATTTAAATTTACCCTACGGTTTAACCCAATGGGAATATACCATGCCAGAAATGTTAAGCGATGCTGGCTATTCTACTGCCATGTACGGAAAATGGCATTTAGGCAATAAACCAGGACGCTTCCCTACTGACCAAGGTTTTGATGAGTGGTGGGGAATTCCTAATTCTTCAAATGTTAGCGAATGGGTAAATAACCCACGGCTCCCTAAAGATCTTGCATCAAAGGTTCCTGTCCCTGAGATATTAACAGCTATTAAAAACGGAAAACAAACCTCCGTAAAATCTTTTGATTTAAAGCAAAAAGCCTCTATGGATGGTGAGCTTACAGACAAGACCATAGACTATATTGATAAGCATGCCAAAGATGAAAAACCTTTTTTTGTTTTTCTCTCCTATGTAAATACGCATGTTCCACGTATCCCAGCTCCAGAGTTTGATGGTAAAACTGGTAATGGTCCTTGGGCAGATATATTATTACAAACAGATACCTATGTAGGCAATATCCTGAAGTCATTAAAAAGCAATGGTATAGATGATAATACTATTATGATTTTTTCATCAGATAATGGGGGAGACTTTTATGAAGATAATAGTTTTCCAGGAATGTGGAAAGGAACCTATTTTACTAGCCTAGAAGGATCGCTTAGAGTTCCTTTTATCATTCGCTGGCCCGGTAAAATTCCTGCTCGCAGTGTAAGTAACGAAATTCTTTTAGAGTCAGATGTATTTGTTACACTTGCCGCAGCAGCAGGTGGTACGCTACCAACCGACAGAATTTATGATGGAAAAAACGAGTTAGATTTTTTGATGGGAAAAACTCCAAAATCACAACAAGAAGTTGTCATTGCCTACGTCGCAGACCAGATCCATGCGGTAAAATGGCGTAATTGGAAAGGTGTTTTTAAAGGATTAGAAAAAGGTTACGGAACACCTGTTATGGAATATCCAATCCCAGTATTTTATGATTTATATACTGACCCGAGAGAGGAAAAGCCCTATTCCAAGGAAGGATTACAAAGGAATTCTTGGGTTGTTTCGCCTATTATGACAGCTTTAAAAGCACATTTAAAAACACTGGAAGAGGAACCTCCAATAAAAGCAGGAACTGTTGACCCTTATGTTCCCGGCAAAAAGAAATAAGAACGAGAAAAACTTTAATAATTGGTAAAAATGACAGCCCATTAATCGTAGAATCAAAGTTAATTATTATAAACAATTACGAAAGGTTAGCCAAAGTGAAAACAACTACTGCTATTTTCTTAACTTGTATTTCTTTGCTCCTGTGCTGCGGACTAGCTTTTGCAGCAGAGGGACCCACAGATAAGCGTACCCCAGCGCCCGATTTAAGCCAACTCAGTGACGCTGAATATGAAGCATTCTACCTAGGAGCAAATGCGATCATTTGGGGTTATCCTGCTGTCTTGTTTGAGGATCTTATGCGAGGACGCACTCAGCCAGACATTGTTAAAAAGGGCAACCCTCAGACGCAGGTAAACCAGTTTGGCAGTGTGCGCGAACTACGTGGGCCAGAATATAAGCAAATCGCCACTCCTAATAACGACACGCTCTACACGCAGTCATTTTGTGATGTGAGCAAGGAACCCCTCGTTCTATCCGTTCCCAAAGTAGATGCGGAAAGATACTACTGTATTCAGTTTTGGGATCCGAATGGAGACACTAAACACTATGTTGGATCACGAGAAACTGGCCGAGAAGCTGGCAACTACGCGATTGTCGGGCCTGACTGGAAAGGTGAATTACCTAAAGGTCTTGAACGTATCGATCTCGAATACAACGGAATCGTATTGTGGGGACGGGTCGGCGTAAGAGGCACTGCTGATCTAGAGAATGCACATGCTATTCAAGATGGGCTATACGTTATGCCATTGAGTAAATATGATGGTGTGGCGAAATTGGTGTCTGTCGATATGGAGTTTTCAAAACAACGTGTCGCCTATAATCCACCTGCTGATTTACCGAAAGAGTTAGAACTCTATTACAAACTCGCACAGTCACTTAAGCACACGCCAGCTAAGAAACAGGATGCCGTGGTTTTCAAGAGTCTCGAGCAAATTGGCTTCACGGACAAAGGGCTCACTTTTGACTACAAGTCCCTCAGTCCAGCGCAGCAAAAAGGCCTAGCAATGGGATCTCAATACGCGCAGCATTTGATGGATGTAAACGCTCAGACCACCGGGTTGACAATCAATGGATGGCGCTGGTCACCCAAGTCTGGCGTGATGGGTGATGACTACCTGTTCCGTGCGGCATTCGCCAAATGGTTTACGGGTGGCAATGCTCCTGAGGAAGCCATCTACATGGATGGCCGCAATGACGACAAGGGCGAAGCATTAGATGGAGGTAAGCATTCCTACACCATGCATTTCAAGGCAGGTGAGTTACCACCCGTCGCTGCATTTTGGTCGCTTTCTATGTATCATCTCAGCGATGGTTCTTTCGTAGAAAATCCAATAAAGCGCTATTCCATTGGAGAGCGCACGGATGGCCTCACTAAGAATGCTGACGGCTCGCTCGACCTCTATTTACAGACAAAAGCTCCTACAGATCCGAAAAAGAAAGCCAACTGGCTTCCTTGTCCTGATGGTGGCTTCTACCTCAACATGCGTTTCTATGTTCCAGATGAGAAACTTCAAAAAGGGGAGTGGATACCTCCTTCCGTGAAACAAGTTCAGTAATTACCTCGCGACAATTTCTTAAGGATTCAGGATATGATCTCAATGAACAGTTTTTGACAATTAAGGAACCACACTTTTTTCATGTTAAAATATATATTAATAATCGCTATTCTTCTTTACCCCTTTTCAGCTATTCACGCTTCTGAGGGAGGTTCTAGCGGTTACCTTCAAGGCTCTTACGGTGATTTTGCGAGTGGTATGATTGGTCCCTCTGGCTTTTATATGCGCAATGACTTGTTTTTTGCGGATACGAGCATTGGCGTTCGCACTCTTGGCGGAGGGATTGACAGTGGAGTTGATCAACAAGTGTTGGGTGACTTGCTTAAATTTGCCTATGTTTCTGACTTCAAAATTTGGGGTGGGCAATACAATGCTTCCATCGCAATCCCTATCGTTTTAAATGCCACCGTGAATGGTAGAGTGAGTGGTGGAGGAAGCCGTGTGTATCGCGGCGGAGATGTCAGCGGCATAGGCGATATTTATATCACCCCCGCTGCATTGGCTTGGAGTTGGGAGAATCACCATCTGAATGCCAATCTGAGCTTTGTCTTGCCTACTGGAGGTTATGACGATTCTCGTCTGCTCAACACGGGTCGTAATTATTGGTCGTTTGATCCAACCGTTAATTACACCTGGCTATATCCCAAACGAGGGCATGAGTTTTCACTTGCTCTGGGTTATACGGTTAACTCGAAAAATCCAGATACCGATTACACCACAGGTGATGAATTGCACCTTGATTTGATGTTAGCGCAGCATTTCAGTAAAAGTTTTGCCATTGGCTTGACTGGCTATTGGTATGAGCAGGTTTCAGGAGATAAGGGGGATTTGCCTTTGGGTTTTCAGGCTGGTGATTTCAAAGGTCGTGGAGTTGGAATGGGTCCCGCCGTTCTTTATAACTCGAAGATTGCGGGGAAAGACATGACGTTCATCCTCAAGGGGATTACTGATCTTGAGAGCAAAAATCGTATGGACGGTGACATTTTTATGATTTCTACTGCCTTTAAATTTTAATCTTTATTTGGGGCTTATTCCCAGAAGCTTGCTGCAGGGTAGTTCATTCAATTTCTAGCTTCTAATATTCAGTCAACTTACACATTCGATTACACATTCGGGTCGGACCAAGCTAACTAAGCTAACTTGCTGTTTTATTGTTAAAGCATGCTAAAAAACACCCGTTTTTATCCCTTAGAAGTACCTTTTTGCCCCTAAAAAGAACCTTCTAAGGAATTAGAGACCATATTGAAGGAGGCTTTGGCTTCTTAAAGTACACTTTTTGAGGGTGAAAAGAGCACTCTAAGGCCTGATAATAGCTATTTTGTTGACTTAAATGACAGTAATTCAGTCTGATAGGTTGGTCAGCCCCCGTTAATACCCGTTAATATCTGAAAAGTACAACTTGACATCCCGTCCGTAAATGCGTACGTTGTGGGCAGGAGGTAACAATATGAACATATTAAATGCAACTGAGGCACGTTCCAAGCTATACAATCTTATTGATGAAGCAGCTTCTTCTCACCAACCAATAGTAATTACAGGGAAAAGATCCAACGCTGTTTTGATTTCTGAGGAAGACTGGAACTCTATAGCTGAGACTCTTTTTTTGGTATCCATACCTGGAATGCATGACTCAATCAAAGAAGGGTTGGCATTAGATTTATCAGAATGCTCTAAGGAGCTTGATTGGTGAATTGGGAGTTAGTGTTTACAAAACAGGCTCAAAAAGATGCAAAAAAACTCATGAGTGCAGGTTTAAAGAAAAAGGCACAGACATTACTCGAAGTAATTGCTGAAAACCCTTTTCAAAACCCACCACCTTATGAAAAGTTGGTGGGTGATTTGGCCGGGGCATATTCTCGCAGAATCAACATACAACACAGACTTGTATATCAAGTATTCCGAAAGGAAAAAGTCATTAAAGTCATGAGACTTTGGACTCATTACGAATAAAAACACATAACGAGGCGCTGCAAGGGACGAGCGGGCAGCGCTGTTTTTCGAAGTTCCGCTTTGCTTCCAAAGATCAAGGTTATCCAAAGTTCACTGCTGCAAATCCCAAATCCTGCTCGCCCCTGTAACTACAATAGGATAGATTAGATCACAACACACAATTACAATAGGGTCGGAGTCAGTACAATAGTTGATCAGTACAATAGGGTCGGACCAAGGTAACTTGCTGTTTTATTGTTGAATTAGGCTAGGAGACACCCCTTTTTTGCCCTTAGATGCTCCTTTTTCACCCCAAAAAGAACTCTTTAAGGAATTAGGGATAACCTTTTAATTTAAACATGGTTCTTAGGTAGGGAAGAGGAGGTTCCATGCATTTCCTGAAACAAGGTTGCCTTGCATTGGTCTTTATGTTGTTGCCAGGCTGTTTAATGAAGCCAAACACAACTACGCCTTCTATTCTTGTGTTGCCGCAAAGTTTGATCCAGCTTCAGGGGCTGAGTGTGAAGGTGCCAAACGGCAACAATTGGTATAAGGGGATCCACAACCAACAGCGCCTCGATCTGAGCAAAAAGACTCCGGCTGGCAAATACCATACGATTATAGCCTTTGTTGAAACCGGATACCGACCTGAAAAAAACATTACCAGCGAAGAGCTCAAATCCAGAATTGAGGACGAATTCTCCCAGCGGTATGAACGCTTTACTCCTGTTTCTAAAACCTTTCGGATCCTTGAAGTCCAAGGTATACCTGCTGTTCGAGTTGATTTCACCGTGGAAGATCATGAGGTGAAATATGCACCGGGAAAGACTTTTATTCTTACCGGCACTGATCTCTATTTTACTCATCCTCATGCATCAGGAACTAATTCCGGTTCTCTTCTCATCAAGATCGCTTTTAGCCAGCGCTATCTTCAAGGAGAAAAGCCTGTAGAATTGGAACAGGAGATGCTTCCATTTCTTACCGGTTTTGCCTTGACTCAAATTTCAGCGGCTGAACAGAAAGGCGCTTGGGTTACACGGTTGGACTCTCAAGGACAAGAGCTATGGTCCCAATCTTTTCCAGGGTTCATCAATATAACTTCTTTGCAGAAAACAGATCAGGGCGAATACATGGCACTGGCGAGTTCCCGCAAACTCTTTGGCTGGCCGGCAGAGGGCTGGCAAATAGTACTGACCCAACAAGGAAAACTTCTTAAGTTGCAGAAATTTGCCAGTTTGGATGGAGGGAGCAAATATGCTGGTTTTGATAATTACGGTGGTACGTTCCTTTATGGCGACTGGCTTCCAAAACCGTCTAATGGACTCAGTTATCAACTGTTTGTCAAATACATAGAGAGCTCAGGACAACAACAATGGCTTAAATCTTATGGCGGTCCAACGGTAGAGCGTGCTGACACTGGAATTGTTGATGGGAATGACTTGTTGCTTGCTGCCAGTAGTTGGTCTTATGGCGATAATGGCGGGTGCTGGTTGGTGAAAATTGATACCAGGGGGACGGTCAAGTGGACAAACGTCCATGATACACCTGGAATGGATCATTGTCGCAGCCTCATTCGGTATGATACGGATAATTACCTCATGACAATAGATTCTTTTATCCCTGGGGAAATGAAACAAACTCGGGTGATGAAGCTTAATAATCAGGGTCTGGATCTGTGGCACAGTGACATTTTTAATCTCAGCATGGGCATTGTTGGGGCTGACTCTAAGGGACTTTTTTTTGCCGGGATGTATGTACCCAAGGATTTGAGCAGGGGACTCTTTTCCAGCTGGGCCACCAAGTTGGTTAGTTTTACGTCGGTAGGAAAACAGAAATGGACAGTCGATTTGCGCCATATGATGACCAAGAGTCTGGCGGTTACGGAAGACGGTGGTTGTTTGCTAGGAGGGCAGATGTATAGCCAAGATACTTCTGGGGCCAGGAAAAAAGAAGCTAGTGTGGTCAACATCAGTGCTGATGGTGAAACCAGCTGGCGTTACATTTTCCCCGGGAAGGCTGATGATAACACCACTGCTATTCTCTCCCTTGAGAGAGCAGGATTTTGGTTGGGGGAGGCTTGCCTGAGTTAACAATGAGGATTCTGCCACTCTGCAGCTCTGCGGAACAATGCCACAATGGTGTCGGTTCACGCTAACCATCTGAAAACATGAATGACTTCGCCTTGGTTCTTTTTACTGGTTTTTGACCGTCAGGTTGTGCCCCGTGGTACGTTATTTATATATGCCAGCTTGTATATGCGGTGGTCGTTGAGTATAAAATAATGACCAAAGGAGGCTTAAATGAAGCTACGAAAAACGTTGTTATTAAAGGGTGTTGAAAAGTATCTTCCAGGAACCATTTTACATGTAGCCAGGGCCGAATAATCAGCATTTTTCTTCGTTTATGTATACTTAGCAGGGCTTGACGTTTAAAACTTATCAGTCGTTTTTTG
>Ga0207996_1000935_pt1 | contig 22715 bp, 20 predicted proteins | sample AntAceMetag02UKG_FD_184773 | JGI IMG/M metagenome (GOLD analysis project Ga0207996, IMG submission 184773) | Saline lake microbial communities from Ace Lake, Antarctica - Antarctic Ace Lake Metagenome 02UKG (SPAdes) (version 2) | ecosystem: Environmental > Aquatic > Non-marine Saline and...
CTGGTAAAAAACCTTTCTTTATTTATCTAGCTTATGACGCACCTTACAGTTTGCCTCCGTCAATTTACGGTCCGGCAAAAAATCGTTTTGCAGGGATGTACGAAGGAAAAGAGATGCGATATTCGCCTCAAGAGGCAACGAATAAGATGATGATGGACTATATACTCCAGGCTGAAGAACACTATGGGACTGGTCACGCTAATTGGATAAAAACTCTTAACTATATGCTTAATGACCAGGATTCCATACGGAATCTGGCTTCACAGATAACACTTGTGGACGATGGTGTCGGTAAGGTTCTTGAAGCCCTTAAGAAAAAAGGACTTGATGAAAATACACTGGTGATTTTTACATCCGATCAAGGGATAGCATACGGACAGAAAGGGTTCTGGGGACAAACCGAAAATTCTATTCCTTCCAACCTTTACGAAACGCCTATAAGGGTACCCCTAATATTTCGACACAAGGGCAATATTCCTGCCGGACAAAAAACGGATACACTGGTGAATGATTATGATCTTTTCCCGACTGTGCTAGGTTATGCCGGTTTGCAGGATATTAAAATAAGCGGTACGCCAGGGAAAGATATTACTCCTTTATTGAAAGACGTAAAGACGGTGTGGGACCGTAACGCGATATTCATGGAACAGGAAGTTACAAGGGCGATTCGTACAGATAAATGGAAGTACATTAAAAGATGTCCGATAGTTGTTGAAAAGCTTTTCAGTAAAGAAGAACACTCAAAAGAAATGATTAAACCCCTGAGTAAATACCCTAACTTTAAAATGGTCATGGAGATGTTCGCACCACCATCCTACGGTGATGAACTGTATGATATAAAGGCTGATCCCGGTGAAACTAAAAATCTGGCCGATGACCCGAAATACTCAGAAATCAAAAATAAACTTAACAAAAAGCTTACTGATTTTTTTGACAAATATTCTAATCCAAAATATGATCTATGGAAAGGGGGAACGGCTAAATCTAATTCAAACGTGGAGTACATATGGAAAGGGATATGGCCTAAGTGGAAACCCGTAACCGACCCGGTGGACCGGCCTTTTTCCGATAAAAGCAGATAACCCGCCATCTAAAGCAAGCGGTTGCGATGGGGAGAGAAATTGTATGGCTCCTCGGGCTGGACTCGAACCAGCAACCCCCTGGTTAACAGCCAAGTGCTCTACCAATTGCGCTACCGAGGAATTTTGTATGTGAAGTATAGCGATAAATATTACTTTATGTCAAGATGATAAATTCAAGAATCATTGATTCAAAAGTTGAGTATAAATTTGTTCTGTTTTGGAAACCATCTTATCAATAGGAAATCTTTCTTTAACTTTATCTCTTGCAGATTCTCCTAATCTTTTTCTTTGCGCAGGATCTCCTAATAGCGCTAGGATAGCTTCAGCAAGCGCTTCTGAATTTTTAGGTTCCACCAACACACCATTTATACCGCTGTCTATAATGTCTTTTGATCCTCCTGTATCAGTCGCAATAACTGGTTTCCCTGCTGCCATAGCTTCTAAGACCACATTCGGCATTCCTTCCCACAAAGAAGGCAAAACAAAAATATCTATAACAGATAATAGTTTGGGAATATCATCGTTAAAACCAAGAAACTTAACTTTGTCTGATATGCCAAGCTTAATTGATAATCCTTTTAACTGAGATTCTAGAGGGCCTTTGCCTGCGATGATAAATGTAATATCAGGAAATTGTTTAATTACTGTTTTAGCTGCATGCAAGAGATATTCTATTCCCTTCTGCCTGGATAATCTGGCAACAGTGCCAACAACTAGCGAATCAGGAAATTCCATTTTCAACAACCTCAAGTTTATGTTCTGGGATGCCAGCTTTTTCTATTGTGAAGTTTTTCACTTCTTTTGATACACATATCTCAATATCTACCATCCGGTTTGTGATTCTATCCATCCATAGATGATACAGTTTCTTTTTTTCACACACACGAATTGATGAAATGATAATCGGAATCCCAGCTATTCTTCCACAGATTCTTCCGATTATGTTTGCATGGAAAAGATAGGAATGAAGGATATCAAAGTGACCTTGTCTCAGAAAGAAAAAAATGCTAGTGAGTTTATATATATCCCATACCTTCTCAATATGAAAGTATCTTACCTTTATTCCAAGAGCTTCTAATTTCTTTCCAACTCTGCCTCTCCCCTTTAGGCAGCCAACCTCCGGAGTGAACTTACTTCTGTCAATGCGTTTTACTAATTCAAAGAGCATCTTTTCCGCGCCGCCAATATCAAGGTCGGTGATAAGATAAAAGATGCGTTTTGGAGAAGTATTCACTTTACAGTTATTCCTGCGTAGCCAACCACCTGAGCAAAATCCCCTGTCACCTCTCCGCTATTAGTGTATTTTACCAGCTCCGCATGCTTTGCGCCTAGTTTTTTGCACGCTGCAAGCATAATGCATACAGACCCGCAGCCGCACATAGAAATATTATATTTGCGGACTCTATTAAAAAGTTCTACCTCATCCAAGTCTAATATAGATTCAATAGCTAGATTGTCTTTGCGTTTTGCAGTTTCAGATGATTCGTGATGCGTCATATCAGAACTGGCTACAACAAGCACTTCATCCCCAAAATCCTCTATTGCGCCCGCAATTGCACCTCCAATCTCCTGATACTGTTTTATATCACCATACGAAACCACAATTGGAACAAATTTAAAATCACTCTTAAGATATTGAATAATAGGAAGCTGAACCTCTATTGAATATTCATAAATCTGCGCCTCTTCATCCTCTTTTATCAAACTGGTTTTATTCAGTATTATTTCTGCAAGTTCGTTGTTAATATTGACATTATCTATAGGGGTATTCCACTTGCCATGAGTCATTATGGAAAATCTTGCGCCAGCTCCGGTATGATTAGGTCCCAGAATAATTATATTATCCGGTAACTCTGCTCTTGATAGTGTGAGTGCTGCGGTTTCCCCGGAACATACGTAACCTGCATGAGGAGAGACAATACCCAGAATTTTTTCCTTTGATGCTTTTTTATTAACGTACTTTTCTATTTCGCAGATGAGTTGCTCTTTTGAGGCAGGATAGAATTGCCCAGCTACTACAGGATTCCTGAGCATAATAGTGTTTTATTCCTTTAGCTTTTTGAGAGACCTAATTGCTGCCCTAACAAAACGAGGATCAAACTGAGTGCCTGCGCCCCGCGCTAATTCAGACAAAGCATATTCTTTGTCAAATGCTTTCCTGTAAGGCCTGTCAGATAACATTGCGTCATAAGCATCTGCAATGCTGAATATTTTAGCAAGCAATGGAATCTTCTTATCCCGTAGTCTCATTGGATATCCTTTCCCATCATACCGCTCATGATGAGAAAGAATAATTGGTTTTGCCAGCTTCATAAAATCTATAGTTTCAATTATTGTTACTCCAATACGCGGGTGGCTTTTTATAATCTTCCATTCTTCCTTAGTCAGCTTGTCCGGCTTATTTAGTATCCTTATTGGAATCCCTATTTTCCCAATATCATGTAAAGCACCAAACCGTTTTATTAATTCTATATTTTCATTAGATAAATTCACTTCTCTGGCTATAGCTAAGGCATATTTTTTAACTCTATCTGAATGACCTTGTGTATACGGCTCCTTTGCCTCCATAGCTCTAACTAAAGCTGTTATTGTATTAAAGTAACTCTGTTGAAGTTCATCAAAAAGAAGAGCATTACTTACAGCTATAGCAGCTTCATAACCTATAGTAGCAAGTATTGTTAGGTCGTCCCTTGTAAAGGCAAGCCCTCCAACCTTCTCCTCAACATTTATTACACCTATTGTCTGTCCTCGGACTTTCATAGGTACACATATAAACTGTCTTTTTTCGCTCCTTGTAATAATGTTTTCAAATCTAGACTCTTTAAGTGTGTTTTTTATAAGAACAGATTTCCCTTCTTTTGCCACCCAGCCAGCAACGCCTTCTCCTATTTTAAACTTAACAGTTTTAATCTTTGTTTTTGTTACGCCCTTTGCAGCTCTTATTCGTAGTTGCTTTGTTTTTTTGTCAACAAGCATAATAGATATTTTTTCTGTTAAAGTTCTTTGGGAGATTAATCTAATAATAGATGTTAGTAATTTTTCTATATTGAGTTGAAGAGTAAGCGTTTCACTGACTTTATGCAGAACGTTTAGTTGCTTTATTTTTTTGTCGAGAGCAGTTTTTGTCTTTTCTAGTTGCTCTGCGATTTGTTTTGCCTCATTTCCTACTGCTTTTTCAACTTTTATCGAGTCAAGAGCAGTTTTCGTTTTTTCTAGCTGCTCTACGATTTGTTTTGTCTTACTTACTACTGTTTTTTGAATTTTCCCCACGCCCGCTATGATACGTAAATTTCCATTTTTTGTCAAATTTCACTTATCAATCATAAGCAGGTTTATTTAAAATAAGCGAGATAATTCTTTCAATCCCATATGCTGCAACGATAATTATCAATGGTTCAATTATTGTTCTGAAGCGCTGTTGTCCAACATGAGTGACTATATATGGCAAGGGAATTGTTAAAATCCAGATATATATTAATCCTATCTCGCGAATTTTCCTGAAGCTAACCACTGCTCCAAATAAAGCCGGACACAAAATTAACAGCCAATATATTCGCTTAATGCCGGAATACCTTACCGATTCTCCTCCGTAACTATGTCGTACAATGTCATTGGAAGGATACCACCAGTAATAGAATGTTTTCTTTGCAGTCAAAACAACAAATCTTTTTGGGTTTTTCTTAATAAAACTTATAGCAGATTTAAGCCATTTTTTATCTCTGTCAACCTCTGACAACGAAGAAAGTTCTTCCACAAAATCAGGCGGGTATTTTTTTAAAATATGAACTCCTCCTTTAGTATAAGCTGTACCGGTAGCATTTGGATTATTCCCGATATAAATTTCCTTTCCCAAACTGTCTTTTATAAAAACCAGATCTTTATGGACGATATAATTTCGGATTGTCCATGGAAGAATAATTACGGCGATTGAGATAAGCATTATTGCTATGCCTTTTGTATATTCGGATCTTTTTTTGCCTGCAAAATATATCCACAGCAGTGAAAAAGGAACCGCTACAAAGATTATAGGCTCAACAAGCATAGCTACGCCAATTATGATGCCGCTTAAAACATAATTTCTAAAATCCTGCGGAGACAACCTGATTTTTGTAAATAAATACACAATCAGCGATATCAGAAAAGCAGTAAATATAGTATGGTGTATTCTTGTGCAATACCAGATCAAAGGAGGATAACCCGAAAGTATAATAGCAGAAATAAAAGCCGTCTTTTTCTTAAAGATGTTCAGCGTTGTCAGATAAATGATAATTGGTATAAAACTTGATATACAAGCCTGAATGATTTCTATTATGATAAATGTATGTGTTTTGATACCAAGCAGCTTATAAAAAAATGCCAGAAAATATGGATAGAAAGGAGCCTGCCAGCTTGTGTAACCCAACGGTCCATAGTGCTGGACAGAAAATCCTTTACCAGCAATAACATTTCTTGCAATAATTCCGTTTTCCCAGTCAATGGGATTGATATAGTTTTTGATCAGAAATATTGCCAGAATTCTTAAGAACAAAGAAATAATGAATATAAGAACTAGAAATTTCTTATCAATTACCGGTAAATCTGTTTTAATCCTAGCCATTTTCTTATATACCTATTGCTGACTTTTTTCTTTTCCATAATCTGTTTTCTCTTATCAATTGTCTTTAGTAAAAGAGATATTACTTTATAAAAAGCCTGAATTGAGGAATGTTCAAAGAAAAGGACATAAATGATGATTTGTAAATCTCTGTAGGTGATTGGAATGATATTTGCCAAGTAATTTGGGAAACTCATATTCTTTATTCTCATTAAGAACCTGTTCTTTACAGAATGCATATTAATAATCGGGCTAAGTATTTCTCTTTTCTCAGGAGTAACAGTTCTCTCGTGATATCCAATTGTTTTCGGGGTATAAACTGCTCGCCATCCCAGAAGTTGCGCTCTCCATGCAAGGTCGGCATCTTCTCTGAATGTGAAGAAATCCTCGTCAAAATATTCTCCATTGATTTTTATATCTTCCAGCATTGTTCTTCTGTATAAGGGCACTGCGCCGCTTACGCCAAACACCTCAGCATATTTATTATATTGTCCTTTATCCAGTTTGCCTGAGCCAATGTCAAAATGTCTTTGATTTGAGATGAAACACATACCAACAGAATCAATAATTCTCGTCTTTTCGCCTTTCTCTTTCATTCTGTATAGCTTTCCGCAAGCCATCCCGAATTTTTCATCTGTGTTTATTGCTCTAACAAGCTCCTCAATGTAGGTAGTCTCAAGCACTACATCAGGATTTATCGGCATGAAGAAATCGCCTTTTGAGATTTTAATTGCCTTATTATGTCCTCCTGTATAACCCAGATTTTCTCTGTTGGGTATGATTTTTATTTGAGGATAATTCTTCTTTATGAATTCTATTGTCCCATCATAAGATGCATTATCAACCAGAAAAATCTCAATATTCTTATATGTTTGAGATAATATTGAACCTATGCAAGCCGAAAGATATTTAAGTTCATTATGAGTGACTATATTTATGGAAATGAGAGGGGTCATTTTTAAACTTCACTATATATTTTTAATAATTGTCTTGCACTTTTCTCCCATGAGAATAATTTAGCTCTTTCAAGAGATTTTTTGCGCATATTTTCCATTAAAGAGTTATTTTCTATCACAGTATAGATAGTCTCGCAGAGTTCCTCTGTATTATCAGGGTTGATCATAATCCCTGCATTACCTACAACCTCTGGTAAGGAGGAAGTATTAGATGTAATAACAGGGGCTCCACATGCCATTGCTTCAAGAGGAGGGAGCCCAAAACCTTCATATAAGGACGGATACACAAATACATTACATTTGTTATATAATATCATCAATTCTTCATCAGATATATAAGATGTAAAAATTACTTCATCTTGTAGATTTAGAGAGCTGATTGCTTTAAAAATTATTTTATGCCGCCAGCCTTTTTCCCCTACAATAACTAATTTATGAGGAATGCTTTTCCTTTCTTTTAACATGCTAAATGCTTTTAATAGACCAGAGATATTTTTGCGTGGTTCTAAAGTTCCAACATTTAAGATATACGGAGTACGGATCCTAAATTTTTTCAATACCGATTGAAAGTTGTTTTCAGTGTCTAGTCTACCAAAAATAGGACTGGCAGCTCCATAAATCACTTCAACTTTATCTTCCCCTACATGTAGGTTTCCTATTATGTCTTTCCTTGATGATTCTGAAGTTGTTATTATCTTTGTGGCCCTTTTTGCGCATATCGGCAGCAGTAGATTTAGGTACTGTCTATATAGCGGCTCAAAAGTTTCAGGATATAGTATGTGGTTTAAGTCGTAAATCGTCAGAATAACCGGGCAACCAGTAATAATTGGAGATATGAAAGTAGGGGAGTGCAAAATATCTATGCCTAATGATTTTGTTCTCAACGGCAGCATTAACTGACATCTGATAAATTCTCCAAATCCGTTTGTAATTCGTGAAAGGAAATTATTAGTTTTCTTTATTTCGCTTTGGGATGAAGGATGTAATTCTACATACGAGTTAACATTATCTATTTTTTTTACATGAGAGAGAAGATTGTTTATGTATCTTCCAGTACCTGCTTTGTTTGTGTATATGTATTTAGCATCTATTCCGATTTTCATTTTACTTTATTCTTTGCAGCAATAACATCACGATATATTTTTAGTAATGAGTTTATGTGAATTTGCTTATTAAATTTTGTCATCACTCTCTTTCTGCCTTCCTGTCCGAGTTGTCTTGCTATATCAGGGTTCTTAAGCAATAGATTAATTTTTTCAGCAAGTTTCTTAGTATCACCCACTGGAATTAAATAACCTGTCTTTTGGTTAGATAACCATTCTGGGATTCCCCCAACATCAAAAGCGATAACAGGCTTGCTATGAGCCATGGCCTCTAGTCCGGACAACCCAAAAGGTTCCGGCCAAATAGACGGTACAATAACCATGGAGCAGGTTTTATAATTATGGTTTATCTCTTCACGAGACTTTGAGCAACAAAAAGCAACTTTTCTTTCCATTTGCATCTCTTTAACCTGCCTTTTTATTAAATCCAGAACTAATCCTTTTCCATCAATAATTAAGTAAAAATCTTCCTGAAGATAAGAAAGGGCTTTTAATAGTAAAGGAATTCCTTTTTCCTTATCCGTTCGGCCTGAATATAAAATTATTCTTGAATTATAGCTATTCTCGTCTACCTCTCCTGTCTCTAACTCAGTAAAAAGAGGAAGGAGAACTATTTTGGATTTCGCAAATCCGTTTAGAAGCAATGTCTTTTTCATGCTCTCAGACGCAACGAGTAGTTTTGTAAATTCACTACAAATTTGTCGATTAATATAGGAAACACCAAAGCGGTGAATCCAACGAGGCGAAGTAATCGGAATGCATCTGTTTTTTAGAAAACAAGCTGTGCCCATAGAAGAAGCGCAGATATCATTGCTTTTCGGTAAAAGTTTAAGTAATCCGGGACATGTATAATTGTAGTCCTGAACCGATTGTATGATAGGAATATTACCTTTAGCTAGTTGAAAGAAAAATAGGAACTTACAATTTTGCAAGTGAATAATATCTGGCTTTTCCTTATCAAGAATATAACGAAGCCGTCTAATGTCTCTTTGGACATCTTTTGACTTTAATCCTCGAGCTAGATCGAAAAAATTCCATCTTCCAATATCGGGAAGATAGTAAGTGACACAATTTTCATCTCTAATGGATAATTTTCGACCACTTCTTGTATATAAACGTACGATATTATGCCCCTGCCTTTGCAGTTCAGAACAAAGAGTATGAAAATATGTTTCTACTCCGCCCACGGGAAAATCAAATTCATTATGTAATAAAATTTTCAATTACAGGTTACTCCTAAAACAAAAATTTGAAATTTTCCTAAGATGAACAAGTAAGAGAATAAAAGCCAGCATGCTCCAGGCGACGACTAGTAATCCAGGGCGGATGCCTGCTTGAATAACAGCACTAATGCAGAATCTATTGGTTTTTTTAGCACCAGTAGAATCGGGAGGTTCGTTTCTTATGTAACTAATGATTAGTTGCTTAATTTTTGGTTTATAGAATTCTTCCTGATTTTTTGTTAAGTCATACGCCTGCTTTCTTTCAGCAGCAGTAAAACCTGGAGTTTCAAAAGGAATTTTTAATTCATCCGAAAAATGAGATACATCCGTAATGTCTAATAACATCTTACCCTCTTTGCGAACGTAGTCCCACATTTTTGTTCCTGGATAAGGTACCATGACACCATAAACGAACCAATCCAGAGCCAGGGTTTTCTGAAACTCAATAGTTTTTCTTATAGTACACAGATTATCACCAGGCAGACCAATGATAAAATAACCGATTAGTCTCATCCCAGCATTCTTTATTAATTTAGCTGCACGTTTAATATCCTGTAAGGTTTCTCCTTTACCAATATTACGAAAAATCTCGTCATCTCCTGTTTCGATTCCCAGTGCTATACTGGTGCAACCGGCTTTTTTCATTAAATGAGCCAGTTCTGAATCAATTTTATCCGCTCGAATTCCATTATGGCACCACCATGAAAGACCAATCTTTTTTTTAATCAAGAGACGACATATTTCTTTTGCTCTATTTAAATTCAAAGTGAAATTATCATCAAGTATTTCAAATTTCTTGATTTTATACTTTTTTTTAGCATCTTTTAATTCACTCACAACATTTTCTGGGCTTCGATATCGCCACTTTTTACTGCTAATTATGCCGACACAACAGAAAACACAGTCATAAGGACAGCCTCTACTTGTTACTAATGGATAAAGAAACTGAGAAAAATCAACATCTTCGATCAGATCAAGTCTAGGAAAAGACAACCTATCAAGGTCGGAATTAATCTTCGGTTTATTCACTACCAAATTATCATTTTGGTAGAAAGCAATGCCTTCGACTTTTTCCACACTTACTCTTTTACTCCATAGGTCTAAAAAGTTAACCAAAGAATGTTCTCCCTCTCCTATGAATGCGAATTTAATTTGTTGGTTAGCTTTAAGAAATTCCTCATAACAAATACTGATATGAGGTCCGCCTACAATTTGGAGTACTTTTGGAAAAAGCTTCTTAATTCTAATAGAAATTTCATTCGTAGAGTTAGCTGTTGCTGTTTTTACTGAATAGCCAATTATGTCAGGAGTAAAACTTTTTACAATATCATCAATTGGATCGCAGCAGAAGTTGTTGTTTAAATCTGCTATTTTAACTTTATGCCCAGCCTGAGATAGGGAAGCAGCAAGATAGCCTAGCCCCAAATTTACTCCGCCCTTTTGCCAACCCGGAGGATCAATTAATAGAATTCTCATTTTTTATAATTTAACTTTCTGCGATTCTACAAGGCTGTTAAAAAAACATGACCAGTGAATAGGTTCATTCGTATTTTTATCAAGAATTCTTTTATGGGAAGGGGTTTGTACATTAGAAAAAAGTTTGCCAAAATAAAGCTTATAAAACCTAGCATAATAAAGAAAACCCTTAACCTTTTCCATTAACGAGGAAGTATAATATAATGCTCTCATAGCATAGCGTAATGAACCTAAAAAATTTTTCTGAATTAGATAGCCTTCTACAGCTATATGGTTAACTCCGCGCAGTATTTGCCATCTCTCTTTTTTAGTTAGTTTAAGAGGATAGTCTGTCATTGCTGCCTTAAAAATACGCACCAATTCATCAGCTATTTTTAAACGTTTGGTGAAGGTAATTGTATTATCATGCCATCTGGTAACTGCTAATCGTTCAGGGATACATTTTATTGGACAAAGCCGGGCAATTCGGAGCAAAAGCTCTAAATCAAAAGCATATTTTACTTCTTGATTCATTCCTCCTACTGAATCAAGTGACGATTTATAAATAAAAGTAGCAGGCTGGGAAACCCAATTACACTTCAGCAAGGTTAAATAATTAATTACTTTTATGTTGCTTTTGCTCAATATAAATCCTTCTTTATCAATTGTAAATTCGTTACCACAAATTGCTATACTTTTTGCATCTTGAGCAAAAGCTTGAGAAATACATGCTAACGCTCCAGGAGTGTATGCATCGTCTGAATTAAGATATGCCACAATCTCTCCAGTAGCTTTGTTCCATCCCTTGCTTATAGCATCCGATGGTCCTCCATCAGCTTCTGTAACGAAGTAAGTCAAATATTTTTGATATTTTTTGATAATTTCAATAGAGTTATCTGTACTGTTACCATCAATAATAATATATTCCAGATTGGGATAACCCTGCAAAAGCACTGAACGAATAGTTTCTTCAATAAATTGACCTTGATTATAGGAAGGTGTAACAATACTGATTTTTGGCCATGGTTTATTATTAGGCATAATATCCAATAACTGCTGGCTCTCTTTCGTCCATGGCCAGCCTGTTTTTCCAGACGGTGAAGCTGGAAGATAGTTAAGAGTTGGACAACGCATATTAAATTTTAGATTTTCCCATTTTTTTGATAATTTTTTTGTACCAATTAATCGTTTTTCTTAATCCAGTATCAAAATTAGTGCTTGCCTCAAAGAATTTTTAGATATGCACCTTATACATGCGTATCTATTTCATTCTCTTTCAATACATTTCAGGACTTTCTTTATCAATTTCACACGATTTCTTTTCAATTTTTTCCAAATCATCAAAAAAACATAAATTAATTGAAAATATAATAATTTCATTAATCTGCATTTTTTATTCAGTCTTGTCAAATCAATAAGAATCCTGTGTTCCATTCGCTCCCATAGATTACAATTCTCCTCTGCTGTTTTACCTGCATTTTCACACATCTCAGCAAGATTACTAAGGTCTAATTCTCTTGGATTTTTTAGATCATATAACAACCCATTTCTTTCGTGAACAATATACTCGTTCATAGTTGAGTTATCAGAGGCAATTACACACATCCTCCGGGATAATGCTTCAATAAAGCTCATTCCTATTCCTTCAGCCTGTCTTGGAGCTATAAAGATATTACAAGAAGATAATAATTTGTCGTACTCTTTCTTGTTGAGCCAACCATTAACTATTTGGATGTTGTATCGGTCAATATCTTCTTTTGAAGGAAGGACAAGTTTGTAATTATAATCAGGAGTAGCTTTCATAATTATCTTTTCTATATTATTTTTACCCAATAATTTTTTAACGATGTCCCACGTAATATCTGAGGTACGCATCCAGAAAAACACTCTTTTTGCTTCACTGCAAGGTAAAATCGGAACAACCGGCTTTAAGTGGTATTTATAATAAGAACAATTGAGACCTGCTTTCTTTAGTTCCCCATATAACTTTTTAGAGAAAGAAAATATTTTCATATTGAGACCTAAATAGGGGATATAAAAGGGGAAATCTCTAATTTCTTCTTGGTCATACATTGGAAACCAGACTATGTTTTTGCAATTTAATTTTTTCAAACAACTTAAAGGTGGAAGTATTTGGAAAAAAAAGATTGTATGGAACTTTTCTCTATTAAGATACTCGATACTTACTTTATTTCCTCCTTTCCATGTATCGTCCCACAATTCTGTAAGTTCATACTCTTTTGAAAGAATTTCTCTAAGAAAATTATTAGATTGTGTTTTCTTCTTAAAAGAATGATCTATATATGCTGCTTTTTTTAATTTATTTGCCAATTAAAATCCTCTTGACTATATTTTTTGTTAGAGAAGTTATTCCTGTATACTTCAATGACATAAAATTAAATCTTGGCAAAAAACTACTTTTCCCATTCATGGTTTTGTCAAAAATCAATTTATTCTTTAGTGCTGCTTTTTTTAGAACAGGTAATCTTTCTTCTATTGCATTTTCATAATAACTCTTGTTCTCAATAATCTTTTCAATATCATTTATCAATTTATTTTTGTTGGGCTTCGACACCGAATAGCTCGATAATAAGCCAAATTGTTTCATAAAGTTGTCAACTTTATCTATTCTGGAAATTGATATAAATGGTGTTTTGGTTAAAGCAGCAAAAATCAATGTGTGCATTCTCATTCCAATAATAAAGTTAAAATTAGAAATTATATCAATCATTTCTCTTGGGCTATAATATATTCTTTCAATAATTTCCGATTTACAACTAAGATAAGATATAGCTTCTTTATTGGCTTCATAATCAAAAAATTCACCTTCTCTTACTTCGTTGCAGAAAAAAACAGGAATCAAGTCATATTTCTTATTTAAATAGTCGCAAACTTCAGCAATAACTTTTTTGTACTTTTTTTTGGAACTCCAGACTTCATTGACAACGTTTACTCCGAAAAATTTATTTCCTGAAGAAAAATTCTTTCTAATTTCTTTAGTTCTTCTCGTTTCTAATGGCGTTAATATGAAAGAAGGGTCTGCTGTAGGGATAATATCTTTTTTCTTTATTATGCTTTTGCAAACGTCGGCAGATTCTTTATCTCTTAAAGTAATCACATTTGCAAGTCCAAAAATATTTTTTACTATTCTCCTCCCTAATTTTGTTTTCAATTCATTAGCACCAATCGCAAAAATAAAAACTTTCTTATCAAATAATTTAGCTCTAGCAATAAGAGTAGCAGTAAATTCAAGTGGAAACGCTAATCCAAGTTCATCTCCTATTAAAGTACCACCACCACAAATAACAAAATCGCTTTCTTTTATCGCCTTAGTGACAGTTAAATCGTTGTAACAATCTATATACTTGATATTAGGGCAAGAAAGGTCAAGTTTATACCCATAATAAGTTCCAATGGTGTAAGAAAAATCATAGTTCAGTTGATTGAGAATGCTGATGATGCCTTCTAATACTGCATCATCGCCGATATTACCTGCACCATAAATGTTGCCTCCTATATACAATTTATAGGATTTCACTTTTTTCTCACAACTGAATATATCTGCTTTGCAATGTTGAAAAGCAGGGGGTGTTTTTTTATAAAATACCTGATGCCTTTTATTTTTATTACATAGTATAAATCCTTTATATTCCTGAGAGGAAAATTATAAATTGCTCTCATTTTAGGATCATTAAAATTAACTTTTAGATTTTTATAATATACTCCATTTGGTGTATGATAAACTTCTCCTTGCTTGGCAAAATGAAGAATATGGTTGCCTTCTAATTCATCATAATTAAGTTCTGCTATATTTGTAACGCCATCAACAGTACTATCAGAAATATTTTTTGGTTTGAACTTAATAGGTCTATTTAAAAGATTGATATTTCCTTTTAGTATATTCCCAAAGTTATTGCCCACAAAGGTTCTCACATCGTCACAATAGCTAATGTTTCCTAGTTCATCAACAAAAACAAGGGTCATCCCGGTATAACTCACTTTTCCAGTAGTACTCTCTTCGTTAAGCATATACTTAATTGTAGCATCATCACAATAGCGAGCAACGAATTGCATTTCTTTATCAGTATATGCCTTCGGATAACATTTACCCTTATACACTCCCCTAAACCTTCTTATATGTATTAAGAAGTTGTGTTTATCAAATAGCTCAAAATCTTTTTCAAATCTTTTAATGAAAGGTGGCCACATAACATAAACTACGGGGACTTCTATTTTGTGTTTTCTCAAAAATAATAATTTTTCTAAAAATTTCTCTGTACTTATCATGGTAGGATGAAATGATCCATTAATATTTAATCTACCCTCTTTTGCAACACGCGTATTAACTAATCTTTTTAAATCTCCGGATAGATTACTGATTATTCTCATTTCCCAGTTAGATTCTCTCCCAATCATTTCCACCACATCAAAGAATTTTTCACCTATCATAGGTTCCCCATGCCCAAAGTAGAAAGTAACATGTTGATTACCAAACGAATTTTTAAATGCTTTATGCCACTGGTCTATTGTGCCAGAAAATTTATTACCTTTCTGTTCTAAGTAAGCATACTGACAATATGGGCATTTATAATTACATTCACAAGGGTTTCCATTATATGCCCACAACACAACTGTATTTCTTCTGGGCACCGTTTGTAAGAGAGCTTTACAATAAACTTCATTTCCCTTTCTGCTCTGATGAACTCCATCTCTCAATCCATCTTCTGGATTTTTAAATTCTTCTGTCCAATAACTGTAAATATCAACTAATCTTATTCTTGTTTTACATATAACCTTTTTAATAATCTCGTTAATTTCTCCTATTTCATCATCATTTTTACAGGTAGGATGTAAATTTAAAAGCAACACCCTAATTTCTTCTTTTTCAAAAGCATCAATTATTTTAATTAAATTTTGATAGAACTCTTCCGATGATATTTTTATATATTTATCATTCATCCCAAATCCAATAACAACCACATCAGGATTTTCCTTTAGCACATCATTTATTCTCTTTAATCCGTCTCTAGATGTTTCCCCACTTATTCCGTGATTAATTATTTGTGTGTTTATGTGAGAAAATAGGGAATGAAACTTCTCTTTAAATAAAGAGTGGTAATTCCTTGTTAAAGAGTCCCCAAAACAGATTATTTTACAGGGATTTTCCATTAATTCTTTCTCTCATATTTTTTTGGATTTCATTGATCCTTAATTTGAGTAAACTTCCACTTAAGTTTTGGTCGAAAAACGCCTGGGCGGTTCATGCTGATAGCACCACCTGCTCCATCAAGTTCAAGAATTTTCCATCCTAATACATTATTCTCAACAAAGACATATCTCGCATGTGGAATTTGCCCCATAACAGTTAATGAATATGACCCCCGATTCAGTAAATTACCTGAGATGACACAGCGGGTAAGGTATCGTCCCGGCAAGAGCCGAGAGATTTCCACATTATCATCATCCCAATCTCCTGAGCCAAAGGCTAGAATACCCTCTTGCGTAAATACCCGTATGTATGTGTGGAAATTGGAAATCTGCTGAAGGACTGTAAACTCAATTTCTATTGATATACTTTCGTTGATTTTGAACATTGTTGCAACATGCTCTAACTCATTCATAATTCGAATTGCTTTCAAACGCACATAATCGTCTCCGGGAGCCGTAACACCCTCGTAATCTCTAACGCCAGATTTTTGTTCTCGTCCGCGAGAAAGGTAGATACTAACTACATTCTCACTATTATCATCTAACATTATATGTCCATCTGCGATCAATATTGTCCTTGGACATAGTTGTTGAATAGCCCCCATATTATGACTCACAAATAACACAGTTCTTCCAGCAGATGCAACATTCTTCATCTTCCCCAAACATTTCTTCTGGAACTCTGCATCTCCAACTGCCAGTACCTCATCAACAAGTAAAATCTCCGGTTCAAGGTGAGCCGCTATTGCAAAAGCGAGGCGGACATACATACCTGAAGAATATCGTTTAACAGGTGTATCAATAAACTTCTCAACTCCTGAAAAATCTACAATCTCATCAAACTTCCTATCAATTTCAAGCTTTCTCATTCCAAGAATAGCGCCGTTCAAATATATGTTTTCACGTCCTGTGAGTTCAGGATGAAAACCTGTTCCAACTTCTAAAAGCGAGGCTACCCTTCCTCGCATGATCGCTCTGCCTGAAGTTGGGTCTGTAATTCTGGTAAGAATTTTAAGTAGTGTGGATTTGCCTGCTCCGTTTTTACCAATTATTCCAATGATCTCTCCTTGCTTAACAGAAAATGAAATGTCCTTTAATGCCCAGATGGTGTTTGGTTCGGGACCTGCTTGAGGATCATTCGGTTCAATCATTAGATGTTTTGCGCCAATCTTTTTTAACGCATCCTCTTTGCCACGCATTTTATACCACCAGCGGTCTAAAGAGTCGTGAAGAGTTGTTGCTCCTATGAGTCCAAGATGGTAGAGTTTGGAAATATTTTCAACTTCTATTATTGGTTTCATGTTTTATACGGTGTCAATAAATGTCCGTTCAGTTCTTTTAAAGACAAGAATGCCTGTTAATAAGGTAATTATAGTAATAAATATTGAAATCAACAGATAATTTGGACTTACAGTTCCTGTTCCAAAGAAAGCATATTTGAACGATTCCACGATTGACGCCATTGGATTGAAAGCTATAAGAAATCTCCATTTTCCCGGTACCATTGATATAGGGTAGATAATGGGGGTTGCGTACATCCATAACTGTGCAAGAAAGTTCATTAAGAATTGTAAATCGCGATATTTGGCAGTTAATGCAGACATCCATAGCCCGACACCCAGACTTATAGCTGCCGTCTGCAGAAGCAGCAGAGGCAGAGTGAAGATAAATAAATTTGGCTTAATACTAACACCTGCAGAAGTAAAATATTTAAAATAAAAATAAAATCCTAGAAACATGACCAGTTGGATAGCAAAAGCGAGTAAATTGGATATAATGGTAGATAGCGGAACGATTAATCGAGGGAAATAGACCTTCCCGAATAAATGAGCGTTTGTGATAAAAGAAACTGAAGTAGTATTCAAACAAGTCGCAAAATAACGCCATGATAGCAAACCACATAGATAAAATAGCATCGGAGGCAAACCATCAGTTGGTATTCTGGCTACTTTCCCAAAAATAACGGTAAAAACAATAGCCATTAATAATGGCTGAATAACAAACCATGCCGGACCCAGTATCGTCTGTTTATATTTCGAAACAAAATCCCGCCTTACTAAAAGAAATAACAAATCCCGGTAGTGCAGCAAGCCCTGCCAGTCAATGTGAAACCAATTGCGATTTGGCTGAATTATAATTTCGTAACTATTTTGTTCGACATTTTTATTACTCATAATATTTTCCTACATTATATTTTGTTTTTCATAAAGCATCAAATCTATATTTCCAACGAAGCCTTTGTATTGTTTTGAGATTTTGGCTTTGCAGTTTTTCTCAAATATTCTTTTGACTTCCGGATTTGGGGTAGTAACAGCGCTTGTATTTTGTATAAGCCATATGCGTTTTCTTGTATTTATTATGTTTAGTAATGTCCTGGGAATATCATCTTTGTTAAGTCCATATTTTTCAAAACCAGTTTTGTCATAATAGTCAAATCCAAATCCTGCGTATGATGGACTATAACAGATAACATCGTCTGGTATGAAATTTTTACTTACGAATAATGCTGCATCCCTCCAGTTTTCTTTTGCAAAATCCCGAGAGTAATAAGCTCTCAGGCATGTAAGATTTAGGAGCAATATAGAGATGAGAATCAGTAGGGATATGATCTTCTTAGAAATTCTAGTTATGGCAAGGGCAATCAATAGATATATAATGGGAGATAGAAATATCAAGTGCTTGGATTGGAAATATGTTGTCCTGAATGGAGATAAAATCGCCATAATTATGGGTAATGCAGTCAATAAGAGGAGCAAATAAATGTTTTTGTTATGTCTGTCATAGAAAACACCCATGGCAATAATAATTGCAAATAAAATAAAAGCCAGAATAGCAGTAAGTCCGGTTTGTAAGAGGAAATAACCCAAAATAAATTGTGGAAGCATTATTATTATACTGCTTAACTCGAATGGTTTAGTAAGATTTACTATTTCAACTTTTCGGCTAAACAAGACTAATATCCATGGAACAAAGCCTAAACATGTTCCCAACATTGTTGATAGAATCATTTTCATACTGTTCTTAGCAGATTTTAAAAACCAGATAGCGACTATATATTCCCCTATAATAAAAAAGACGCTGTATATGTAAGTATAGAGCGCAATGATGTTTATGATACTAAACAATATCCATGCTTTTATAGTAGGGTTTTTTAATACGTGAATAAGCGTTAAAAGAGAAAACATGCAAAGCAGTGTAATAAGAGCGTACAGACGCGCTTCCTGAGCGTAGTATATCTGATATGAGGAAATTGAGGTTATAAGACCTGCAATGATTCCGGCTTTTTGTGAGAACAGGTTTTTTCCTATTAAGTATACTATCCAGATAGTTATTATACTGAATAATGCTGACAGTAAGTGAACATACCATTCTGAGGTGTTTGGAATTATCCAGAAATGCAGAAGTAAATTGTAGAACGGCGGATGTATATCGGTTTTTACTATTTGCGAAAGCATTTCGGATAGAGATAATTTTGCAAGATAAACACTGCAAGCTTCGTCAAGCCAGAGACTTTTGGAGCCAATTTTATATAAGCGTAAAACTATCCCCAATAAGACAACTATGCTAATAATAAGATTTTGCTTGCTAAATACTTTTAGCTTTAATTTTTGATTTTTGATTTTTGATTTTTTAATACAATCCATATCATCCAGAGAGAAACAGCAGTTAGAATGCTTCTAAAAATACCTATAAGTTTATGTGCTGAGAAAAACTTGTTCATAATTGCAATTGGAGACGGAAGAGACATTACTAAATCAGGACTTATTGGAGCAAGGAGAAATGTAGTATTGACTTTACCCCACTGGCATATGTAAACAAAGAAGCATACAGCTTGTACTGCAAAGAGCTTTACAAGGCGTTTATCATCCTTTATGCAAAGAGCAACGTATGGCACGAGCCACCCAAAGAATTGAAGATGAAAATAGCATGTTGCAAAAAGCCATAAGTGAAAACACAGTAGGTACTTTATTAGTGAATCTACTTTTTTATCCTGATGTTGAATCTGGTGCAGAATTAGCAGAACATATCCGACGATAAACACATAAACTGTATTATGAATCCCCAGCGGGAAATTCATACTCAGCAGGTAGTCTACATAGCCTGCATTGGCAAGCTGCGTTACTGCGCCTAGTTTGCCTGCAAATATTCTCGGGAGATTCGCCAGTATAAAAGGCAGTAGTGCAATAGATGTGTATTTTATTCTATCTGTGGATTTATCAGACAGAGAAATGATGAAAAAAGGCACTAGCAATATAGGATAACCTCTAAGGGCAATCGCAATACCTAATAAGATAACGGCAGATATCTTTTTCTCTCTTTTTATGAAGTATAGCGAGAGAAGTATGAAGAATATTACAATTATCTCATAACGACCGAATATGTAGGTGATAAAAATAATAACAGGATTTAGCATCCAGAATTTAAACGCAGTAACACCCCAACTCTTATTTTTGCTTATCCTGAGGAGTAAGAAAGCGCAGCCTATGCCAAATAGTAAGTAAGGTATCTTCATCCAGAATAATGTCCAGAAAGCCATTGGATCGCTTATAAAGTTGAAGTAGGTATTGAACATTCCCTTGATTTCTTCTGCATTTCTTGGATGCGTAATGCACCACGGCACGTTCCATAAGCGGCTCATATAGGGTATAAAAGGATAAAGAATTATGAGGAACAAAGCGTGCAGATAGTTCATTAATATCTGGGATGCAGGCATAAGAAAATCATGCTTAAAAGCTATTAAATATGCCCTGTGGTACGGCCAGAGAAGATCACAGGAGGCAGTAAATGGCATAAGGAATAAGCGAATTAAAAGACCTATTAGGAAATATTTTTTTATCTTTAGCTCAGGTTTGATCCAATTAAGCATGCTTAACCGCTCTCTTTTATTGGTCATAGATGTTTAACTGCAAATATTCCAAAACTCATTTTTGGATAAAAGAATACCAATAACTCTGATATTGCTGCAAAAATTCCCCAAAAAATCCATGGTTTATATTTAATTTCGCCCTCTTTCCCTCTAATAAATTTAAGTCCTCTTATCCCATAGCACTTATATCCCATGCTTTTTAATTCGCTTTCATACCAACCAGATTTATGAACACGATATGGATTGTTTTCGCAGATTTCCTGAGGGCGAAAGCCATTTGGAGTTGAGATTAAAACCCTCTTTTTTGCTATAGATTCCATTTTTTTAATCAATTCAATAGATTCTTGTTTTCTAAGGTGTTCTATAACTTCAAGAGCTAGGACAGCATCAAAGCTTTTTTCAGAGTATGCTTTATCAATATCCGATAAATCCATAATTCTGTATTTATTGTGAATTGCTTTTTTCTTGCTCTGTAATATTGCTGGTTCAAAAATATCTACTCCTTCTTTATACAGTGATAATTTTATTTTACCTAAAGGAGAGTCGCCTCCACATCCGATATCAAGGACAGACTCGCAATCAACTAGATTTCTCTCTATTGTTCTATAAAGAAAAATTCTTCCAAGTTTAGTAAAGAAAGTCTTCATTTAATGATTACAAATATATTCTATTAAAATTAAATAATCAAGTACTCTCATCCAATATTCTTATATGTATCCAATGTTTCCAGAGCGCATTTTCCCCATGAAAACATTTTTGCTCTTTCAATTCCTTTTTCTGACATTTCTCGCTTTAGATTACCATTTGTCAATACTCTATACATTGCATTTGCAAACTCCTGAATATTCGTTGGATCAACTTGTATTCCGCAGTTACTAATAATCTCAGGTAATGAAGATGTATTAGATGCTATTACAGGACATCCCGATGCCATTGCTTCCAATACAGGGAACCCAAATCCTTCATATAAAGAAGGAAATACAAACAGATCAACAGCATTATAATAAAGAGCTAAGGTCTGGACATCCAAATTATGAAGATATATAATATCATTTTGCAATCCTAGTTTTTTTGCAAGACTTATCTCTCTACGATTTGGGTTAGAAATCCTTATTAACTTAACAGGCAGCCTACGCTTTAATATAGAAAATCCTTTTATAATAAAAGGAATATTCTTTTTGTTACATGCATCTATATTCCCAATATGCATTATCAGCTTATCCTCTTGTAGCAGGTTGATTCTCTTTCTGGCACTGGCTTTATCCCTCTTCTTGAAAATATCATGGTTTATTCCATGACATATAACATTTATTTTTTTGCTTGGAATTTTGAATAGTTTTATTAAATCATTAGCTGTTGAGTTGGAAATAGCTATTATAGAGTCACTCTCTTTAAGCTTATTGTAAAGCCATTTTCTGTAACAGCGTTGAAGGGGATTTTTTGTTCCCATAAAATAAAAGATATCGTGGCACGTTGCAACATTTTTATGGAACTGAAATAATGGGAACATACTCTGTCTTGTTAGATGATAAACATCAAATTCTTCGGGAATTAAATGTTTTAATCTCCACCATAGAAGCGGTCTTTCATTAAATGGGGTAAATTTCAAAAAGTTGGCAAGTTTTGTTTTTGAACCTTTGTGAATCTTTAGAAGTTCTCTGTTAGAATAATCCATAAAAATTTGTTCTATATTGCAGATTTTCTCCAAGGAATGAAAAAGTTCAAAGGCATAATTCCCCATACCTGTTCCCAGAGGATAATCATTTACCAATAATATTTTCATTGTTCCCTTTTTGTACCCATTAAAGTCATAGCTATTTTATAACCCGACACAAAAAAAGTAATTAGCAATATTATAAGAGGAATGGCTAGTATCTTTCCCGATATGCCAGGGACATATGACAGGGATATAAACCAGAGATCCAACAAATCTTCAAATGGATTAAATGGATATTTACTGATTCCCAAAAAGGTGTTTTTTACCTGTTGGGTCAGTAATTTTGCCTGTCCAAGTATTGGGCAGTATCTCGGGCTGAATAGTTCACTGGATGTTCCCTCCCACTCGGGATTATAAGCATGGAAGTTTACAGAGCCTATAATCTGTACTGGCTGGGCACATAGGTAACACTTTTTGTTTAAGATTCTCATTACAATTCTCAATATATCCCATAGGTGTTAAATAATCAAGCGCTTGATGAGGGCGATTAAAATTATACTCAATCAGCCA